>Ga0194113_10000141_pt1 | contig 82889 bp, 88 predicted proteins | sample TA2MahC200mmetaG_FD_146193 | JGI IMG/M metagenome (GOLD analysis project Ga0194113, IMG submission 146193) | Freshwater microbial communities from Lake Tanganyika, Tanzania - TA2015017 Mahale Deep Cast 200m | ecosystem: Environmental > Aquatic > Freshwater > Lake | place: Tanzania: Lake...
TGTCTATGGGATTTGGCAGAGCGTCCCACTAATCAACAAAAGAAGGGCAAAACTAATCAGGCTTCGGTAACACAATTTATGACGCAACCATGCCCAGTTTGGTAACAGTTTATTTTGACGCAACACGTGAACGTCAGCTTTTGAAAAGGCAAGGCAGTAACATCAAATTAGAGCACTAGCCACAGTCCCTGGCAGACAAAGAAATGGGGTTGGGACATCAAAGATATATGCTAGACGTTACTGAGCTTTATGACGAAGTGTTCAGTCAGGGGACCTTTTTGAGAAGGATACCGCGTTACGAGCAGTTCAAGTCTATTATGATGGGCCATTTTGGGCAGTTCCCGAACTTTCGCTTGTTAATCTTTGTTCTCACCCCTTAATCCTCTTATAGCTCTCTGGTGATGCTTCTACTGAAAGAAGCGAGGTCGTTCATCCTAATTACAGCTGCGGGCGCAGTGTGGTGCTGGATTCTATACGAACTCTCCTGTTTTTGTTGAAAGGTATGGGGTAGTATCTGGTAGATAAAACCGATGGATAAGCACTGCTAGTGGAGGAAGACAATGAGACGCTACTTAAATTTCATTATTCTTGCCGTTATCCTTATTGCAATCTCTGCGCTAGTATATTTTGTTCACTACTTAATTTTTCGAGATGTTCATCACATCTTTATCTACCTAGTTGGCGACCTGGCTTTCCTGCCGCTTGAGGTATTCCTAGTGGTGATTGTAATTGAGCGTGTGCTGGCTCGCCGTGAGAAGCAGGCTATCATGCAAAAGCTCAATATGGTAGTGGGTGCTTTTTTTAGCGAGATGGGAGCCGAGTTACTTCAAAGGCTTCTTGGTTGCTTTAAGAAAAGCAAGGATATTAGCCGACACCTTGCCATTAAGCAGAACTGAACTCACGCAGATTTCAAGAAGGCAATGGCTTTTGCTAGAGCCATTGAAGCCGAGCCGAGTTGTCACAACATCGACCTTGAAGAGTTAAAAACGTTCCTTATCCGGAAGCGGCAGTTCTTGCTGGCGCTCCTGGAAAACCCTAACCTTCTGGAGCGTGAGCGCTTTACGGATTTGCTCTGGGCGACTTTCCACTTTACTGAGGAGCTAGAGGCGCGGAAATCACTGACGGACCTTCCAGAGGCTGACATTAGACGCATCGCTGGTGATATCCAGCGGGTGTATCGTCATCTGATAGTAGAGTGGTTATCTTATGTGGAACACCTGAAATCAAGGTATCCGTATCTTTTCTCACTGGTGGCTAGAATGCATCCCTTCCAAGAGTGCCCATCGCCGGTGGTGGTATAAACCTCAAAGATAGTATAATCTATACATTCAGATAAAGAACAGTGCGCATGGAGTTTTTCTGCATTAGCACTTGTGAGTCGGAATGATGTAGCTCAGGGCAAAATAGTCTTGGAAGCATTTGTGGTTTTGCCCGTCGAACAATCATTGGACGAGATTGAGGTGTCTTCTAAAAGTAGGAAACTAGGGCCAAGCTGGACGGACAAAGCTAAAATCCGCATAAAGATGATGCTGGGTATGCACATCTTGCTTTGCGATAGCTGTAAGTGGGACTGGCGAAGTGCCTGCCATCATCCGGAACGGCCTAATGCCACCTGGTGCCCCGATTATGAGAAAAGGGGCACATAACTCAACCTCGGAGAGAGCTCCAGCTATTGTGAGGGATGCTCGGGGCCCCTTGACACAGGTGAGTATTTGGCAAACTGCTAGCAGCGGATCATCTTGTACTTAGCCTTTCCGCGCTCCCGGTATAAAATGAACTTAATTTTCTGCCCTTTTAGCAAATATCCTTCGCTCTGCTTACGCAGCTTTCTGAAATCGGCTAACTCCAAAAAGCTCCGAAGCAGCTCTATCTTTTCTCCGAATTCACTCTCACCTTTGCCAGCCTGCAAATAACTGCTCACCAAATTCTCAAGCTCTCTTTTGGCTACGGTTTCGATGCAATGGGAAAGGTCTGGGGCAAGCTCTATCTGGCCCATTTCTATATCTGCAGTGATGATACTGCTTAAGATATGGAAATGCAAAATAGGCAACGGCTGCCAACTTTTTGACACTACGATTGGTCAATGCTATGATTGTATTGAATTGCCTGGTCGAATAATCGGCTGGATTACGTATGGAAAGCATTAACAGTTTATATTTAATATTGTTTCTGGTCTCCACATTGGCGGCAGCCTTCTTCTGCAGTGCTGAGACGGCTTTTATCGGTATGCAGAGGCTCCGCCTCAAGCACCTGATACATACCAATCACCCCAAAGCTAAAACCGTGGCTAAGATTGTGGAGCATCCAGAGAAGTTTCTGGCTACTGTCCTTCTGGGCATTAATTTCTTTGAGACGGCGATGGCTACTCTAGGGACGGTGATAGCTGTATCACTGTGGGGTGAGCACTTAGGGGTAGCCATAGCTACCATCGTCATAACAATACTAACCTTAGTTCTTGTTGAATTTATTCCAAAAAGCTTGAGCACCCGCTATGGAGAGAGGATAGCGTTGCTCTACGCCAGGCCAATAAAATTCATCTCGATTATCCTTTATCCATTCGTCTATGTCTTGAATCATATTGGCATAAGATTCACCAGGCTGGCTAAGGAAGGTGCCGAGCCGAGGCCAACGATTAGCGAGGAGGAATTCCGCACCGCCATTACTGTTGGTGAGGCCGAAGGGGTTTGGGAGGAAGAGGAAGCTGAGATGTTGCATAATGCCTTTGAATTCGCTGACCGGCCGGTTAGTGAGGTAATGCAGCCGCGAGCAGAGGTTACCTGGCTGAAGCAGGGAACTAGCTTAGCTGCCTTTCTTGATATCTATCGTCAATTGCCTTTCTCTCGCTTCCCTGTCTATAAAGGGACTACTGATAACGTTATCGGCGTTTTGTCGATTAAAGACGTGCTTATGGCCCAGGCTAAAAATTCGCTGAAGGCTGATAGCCCGATTGATGAATTAGTGCGGCCGGTTCATTTTGTGCCTGAGGCCAAGCGTCTGGGCGAGCTTCTGGCTGAGATGAGGGATAACAATTACCATATGGTAGCGGTAGTTGATGAGTATGGTGGTGTGGCCGGTATAGCCACTCTGGAGCACTTGACTGCGGAGATAATGGGTGTTATTGGTGATGAACTGGCTGGCAGGGAGAAAGACTTCGTAACTATCGACGCCCATACTTTCGAGGTCGACGGCGGCCTCAGGGTGGAGGAAGTTAATGAGGAATTGGATTTAAGTTTGCCTACCGGTGATTATGAGACTGTGGCTGGTTTCATTCTGAGCCATCTGGAGCGCATTCCAAAACAGGGTGAGCACTTAAGGTATAAAGACCTAAAACTGACTATACTTGAAATGCGGGGGCGAAAGATAGAGAGGATTATGGTAACCAAGGAAAAGGATGCAGCGTCTGCGCCTTAAGTTTAGCCGTGGTGAAGAGCTTAAGTTCCTTTCGCACTTAGATTTGATGAGGCTTTGGGAGAGGGCTTTACGTCGGGCTGGACTCCCGTTAGCTTATTCGGAAGGTTTTACTCCTCATCCGCAGATTGCCCTGGCAGCTCCTTTATTAGTAGGTGTGACCAGTCAAGCTGAGCTAATGGATGTCTTCTTGTCCCGATGGGTGCCTCCGCAATCTTTTATGGCTCAGATAGGGAAACAGTTACCTCATGGCATCGAGCTGCTGGAGGTTTGGCCAGTCGGGCCGAAAGTTCCGTCACTTCAATCTCAGGTAAGATTTGTCGAGTATAGGGTTGAGGTAGAAACAGAAAGAGGAAGTCAGGAAGTTGAGTCAGCTTTGAAATCCTTGCTTTCAGTCAAGGAACTACCGTGGCACCATCTCAGAGATACAGGAGCCCGCTACTATGATTTGCGTGCCCTGGTAGATAACCTGTGGCTTATTGATTGCCACGATTCTCTGTGTGTTTTGGGAATGAGATTGCGCTGCGATGAAAAAGGCGCTGGCAGGCCGGAGCAAGTGACTAAGGCTCTGGGTTTCTCTCGGCATCCTGAATCCATCCACCGCACCAAGCTAATTCTGAGCTGAAGAGAATCTGGTTAAGTAATGCAGTTAGCAGAGCCCCATCTAGATATTAAGCGTCAAGAACTGGCTAAGAAATACGCCAGGCTTATGAGACGGCTATCCTTTGTTGAGTTGGCATTAGTCGGTGCTCTGCTGTTAGTACTTGTTTTCGGTGGTGTCTCAGCCAGAATGAGCTATTTTTTGTCTTTTCCTCAACCCTGGGCATCGGCTTTGTATTTTGTCATTTTGGCGGTCGGTTTGGGGATAATCATTATGCCGCTGACCTACTACCAAGGCTTTATCCTGCCGCGGCGCTACGGTTTGTCAAATCAAAAGCTTGGTGCCTGGCTAACAGATAGAGCCAAAGCCTCAGCCTTGGGCTTTTTATTAGGTTTGGCGGTGGTTATTCTTCTTTACTGGTTATTGGACCGCTTCCCAGACATCTGGTGGTTGTGGGCTGGCATATTGTTATTGCTGCTCAGCTTGCTTTTAACATGGCTGACGCCGACTTTACTCTTGCCTATTTTCTTTAAGTTAGAACCTCTTGATGATGTGGAGCTTAAGCAAAGGTTGATGAATCTGGCAAAGCGGGCACAAGCCCAGATTGTTGGTATGTTTACCATGGATTTGAGCAGTAAAGGCACTACAGCTAATGCTATGTTAGCAGGTTTGGGCAAGACGAGAAGTATTATTCTCAGTGATACTCTGCTCCAGCAATACACTGCGGAGGAGGTTGAAGTAATATTGGCACATGAATTGGGCCATCACATTCACCGGGATATTCCCAAGCTCATCGCTGTTCAAGCTGCCATGGTTTTGCTAGCCTTCTACTTGTCTGGTCTAGTTTTAAGAGCCAGTCTTGTGCCGTTTGGTTTTCAAGGGATTGCCGATGTAGCGGCCTTTCCTCTGCTGTTTCTATCTTTAGCCGCTTTTGGCCTGATAGTAACGCCATTGATTAATGCCTATAGTCGTTATGTGGAGGGTTCGGCTGACGAAGCCGCCCTGGAATTGACGGCCAACCCACGAGCTTTCGTCACGGCAATGACCAGGCTTACTGACCAGAATCTGACTGTAGCCGACCCCAGTCGCTGGGTAGAGATTCTATTTTATGACCATCCACCATATACTAAGCGGGTGGGTTTGGCTCACCGCTACAATCTAAAGACTTATTAAGGAGGTTAGCGATTAGACTCATTCTAGTTAGGCATGGTGAAACCGCTTGGAATCAGGAACGACGGATTCAGGGTGGCAGCAGTGACGTTGAGTTAAGTGAGGTGGGGAGGAAACAGGTGGAGAGGTTAGGGCTGGCGTTGAAGGAAACGGAAATCGACGCCATTTATTCCAGCCCGCTAAAGCGTGCTTTGGATACAGCACAGGCTATTGCCAGCCAGCATCAATTGACGGTGCAAGTTGAGCCTGATTTACGGGAGATGGAAGTGGGTGAGCTTGAGGGTGTATCCATAGCTGAGCTTGGTACTAGTTTTAGCCAGTTTTTGCTCCAGTGGCGTCAAGGGCAGGGCTTGGAAAAATTGCCTGGAGGTGAGAGTGTAGTTGATCTGGCGGACAGGGTGTGGGTGACCGTTCAGTTTATAATCAAGAAGCATCAGCAGGAAACAGTAGTAGTGGTAAGCCATTTCTTCGCAGTTGTGGTCACTGTCTGCAAGGCTCTGGGATGGCCACTCACCTGCTTGGAGCGGATTAGAGTACAGACTGGCAGTATTAGTATAATTGACTTGGGAGATGGGCATCCTTACTTAGTGTCTTTGGGCGACACCTGTCATCTAAGAGAGGGTTAGGTTGGCCAGAAAAGAGAAAACGCTGGAACAAAGAGTCGTCAACTTTATCCAGGAGCATAATCTTTTTTCAGCCGGTGACAAGCTGGTAGTGGCGGTGTCCGGGGGGGCCGACTCGGTGTGTTTGCTCCATATCCTGGCGCAGTGGCAAAGAGAGCTGGGTGTGGAACTGCATGTAGCTCATCTCAATCACCAACTTCGAGGTGCCGAATCTGATTCTGATGCCAGTTATGTTTCTGATTTGGCACATAAGCTTGGTGTGCCGGCGACGATTGAGCGTCGAGACGTGGCAGCATATCGTGACCAAAAAGGTGGCTCATTAGAGGAAGCTGCCCGGGAGGTGCGCTATAGCTTTCTAGTTGAGGTAACTAGGGGGATAGGTACCTCTAAGGTGGCGGTGGGACATGCCCGTGACGACCATATTGAGACCGTTATGATGCATTTACTGCGTGGGGTGGGCACAGCGGGACTGCGTGGTCTGCAGCCTCATTCCGTATTGCAATACAGCGAAAATGGCGGCCAGCTTGAAGTAGTGCGACCATTGCTTGAGGTTACCCGGCAGGAAACATTGGGCTACTGCCAGCGATACAACCTGGCTCCGCGGAGCGATTCCTCCAACGTATCGCTTTCTTTCCTTAGAAACCGTGTCCGCCTTGAGCTGCTACCCATGCTTAGAAGTTACAACCCTGGCGTTGACAAAGCTTTGCTCAGGCTGGCGGATATTGCTGGAGATGACACCTCTTTTATTGAGGAACAAGCCTCATTGCTGTGGAAGGAGTTAGCCAGGGAGGAAGGTGACGTAATCTATTTGGATATAAGCAAGATGGTTACTTCGCCGCGTGCTATGCAAAGACAAATCTTTAGAAGGGCAGTCAAGCAACTTCGAGGTAATCTTAAGGATGTTGAGGCTGGCCACATTGAGGCGATGATGGATTTCCTATCGAAACCAGCGGGTAAAAAATTGTGCCTGCCGGATGGCTTGACGTTGTCTACGGAGTATGGTCGTCTGGTTTTGGCCTTAGTTCAGGCTTCAATATGCCCATTACCTCCTCTTAAAGGTATATCCAATATTAATATTCCCGGCGAAACCGATTTGCCTAGCTGGCGGGTTAGAGCTGATATAATTCAAGAGGTGGTTGGCGACGACAATGGTCTTGTTGCCAGCTTTGATTTGGATAAGGTTGGAAAAGAATTGACAGTGCGACGACGCAGGCCGGGTGACCGTTTTCAACCTTTGGGTATGAGTCAAACCAAGAAGCTCCAGGACTTTATGGTTGATTCCAAGATTCCCCGTTCCTGGAGAGACCGAGTACCATTGATTTGCTCACCTAAGCAAATATTGTGGGTAGTTGGTTGGAGAATAGATGATAGGGTTAAGGTTACTGAAAACACGAAGGAGATCCTGCGGCTACAGTTTGAAAGGTTAACCTGATGGCAGTGGATTTGGAGTTACGTTTACGGCGGCTCACGGTAGATGAAGCCTTGCCAAGGCTTGACCAGTATCTTAATGCCGCCTTCATGGCTGGCTTGCCTTCTGTGCGCATTGTCCATGGCAAGGGGACGGGAGTGCTGCGTCAAGCAGTACATGAGACGCTGGCAGAACATCCTCTGGTCAAGTCCTTCCGGTATGGTGACTGGGGTGAGGGAGGGGCAGGGGTCACAATAGTTGAGCTGGCGAATCATTAGATTGTGTTTTATTCTAGCAAAAACCGGCTCGAAAGGAGGTAAGTTATGAGCAAAATAGGTGAACGGCGTGAGCGATTGCCACTGCGTTTCCCCTTTGGAAAAGCGGTGGAGAACCTTCGTTCCACATGTTTAAGCCGCGAAGACTACGACCCGGCCACATTATTTGTCTGGGGTCAGATGATGGCTCTGGGGGTATTGCGAATATTGCAGGCGGTCGAGGAGCGCTTCGGTGCTGAAGGACAGGAGGTATGCAGACGTGCTATAAACGACTTGGGAAGGGGAATCTTTCTAGAGATGGCTTCAGGGGTTGAGATCCCGGCACATTTGAGCGATATAGAGGTGGCTTCATTGATGACTAGCTGGATTAACGAGGTCCTTTATGCTTCTATCGAGGAAGCTTTTATCAAGAACGAAGATAAAGCGGGCTTTCACATTTGTTACTGCCCGCACCAGGACGTTTATCGTCCCTTCGATTGCCGGGTGCAGCGATATTTTGTCGAGGGAACTATGCAGGCGGCACGAGAGCTATGGGGAGACAAGGGCAATTTCGATGCTTTCTTTCGTTATTCCATTCCCCAGGGTCGCGACACCTGTCTTTTTGAGATGAAGCGCAGAGAAGGGGAAGCAGACCGCTGGAGGCAGTATAGTGAGGAACTTCAGCACCGCGCCCTGGAACGGGTAAAGCGTAAGAAGCGAGAGAAAAAATAAAGTTCTGTAAAAGAAAATAAGGAGGTTGTGATGAAAAAGCTCTTATTCCTGGGCACGATGCTAATGTCTGCAGTCTTCTTGGTAGTTGGCTGTGCTGATGGAGGAAAAGTATATACTGACCCAGCGCAGACAATTAGCGCTGGCATTAACCATGAGTTTATCATCGCGTTGGACTCGAATCCCACCACTGGCTATAACTGGGAGGAACGCCATGATGCTACCATGCTCGGCTTAGTGAAAAGTAAATATGAGCCAGATAAAAAGGCACCAGGCCTGGTTGGCGCTGGCGGGACTCAATATTTCAGGTTCAAGGCGCTGAAGGCGGGTAGAACTGAAATAACCCTTACCTATAAGCGGCCCTGGGAGACGAGTAGCACCACGCAGAAGATATTCAAGGTTGACATAAAGTAAAGCTAAGTTAAGCATGAGTTTTTGGGAATTTGCCGCATAATTGTACAGAGAAAAGGCAATGGGCACTAAGGCTGTAGCTGTCCACAAACAAATGTGGTATGAAGAGGGTGAGCTGCAGTTGACATTCCCCGAGTCATGGGAGGTAGTGCCGTGCCTGATGAATGGGCACGACGCTCTCCAGATAACGCCGGAAAAGATAAGGGCTGCCTTTGATAATTCTATAGGCAGTCCTAAGCTCAGAGAACTCGCCAGAGGGAAAAATGAGGTGGCAATAATCTTCGATGATATCTCGCGTCCTACAAGAGTCGCCGATTTGGTCCCTTACGTCCTGGAAGAATTAGAGGCAGCAGGCATTCCTGATGGGGCTATCAGATTCATCTGTGCTACCGGTGCCCACGGCGCTCATACCTTTCAGGATTTTCAGAAGAAGCTAGGCAAGGAGATAATGGATAGGTTCCCGGTTTACAACCATAATGCATACGAGAACTGCACGTATGTCGGCGAGACTTCGAGAGGGACCAAACTTTCTGTTAATTCCGAGGTAATGAGCTGTGGCTTGAAAATCGGCATTGGCTCGGTAATCCCTCATGGTCAGACTGGTTTTGGCGGCGGCGGAAAAATTATCCTACCCGGCATAGCCTCTATGGACTCGATTGAGGCCTTTCATTTGTTGGAGATAAAAGCTAAGGAAGCTGGGCAGGGAAATATCGTAGGTCCGGGCAATTATGCTGAAAATCCTATGGTGCAGGATTTTAACGAGGCAGCAAAGATGGTAGGTCTCGACTTCAAGATTGACACCATAATCAACGGTAGAGGAGAACCCTGTGCCATATTTATGGGTGAGCCTCAAACTGAATACTATAAGGCTGTGCAATTTGCAGTGCCGCACTATGCTACGAAAGCTGTCCCGGGAGCCGATGTTGTCGTGGTCAATAGCTATAGCAAAGGCAATGAAGCCATAGTCGGCTTGCTGATAGGCATACCGATGTTGATAGGGAAGGGCGGTGACCTGGTATTAATCATGGATTGCCCGGCCGGCCAGGTGGTGCATTATTTGCTGGGTAGTTTTGGCAAAAGCAGAAGAGGACGCTTGTTTAGCGCGGTTAATTTTCAGCTACCGTGGTTAAAAAGGTTTGTGGTGTTGTCGCCACAGTTTGAGAAATCTATGACCGATTGGCTGGCTATACCTGATACTATATGGGTAAAAAGCTGGCCTGAGGTTATGGATATTCTTAAGCAGGATTTTCCAGGTGGTGCCAAGGTGGCGGTTATTCCTGATGGCACTATTCAGTACCTGTTGTGGTCTTAGCTTTGCAGTTTCTAAAGGAGGCTGGACATGACTGCAGCAACTACCGAACTTATGGAGCAATTTAAAGCAGAGGCTTCCAGGGCTGGTGTTGTGGTGCATGAGGCCAGAGATGCAGAGGAGACAAGGAATTGTGTGCTGATGCTGGCGCAGGAACGTAATGTGAGATGTGTAGTTAAGTCGAAGTCTAAAGTGGCTGGTGAGATTGGGTTGAGAGAGCACCTTGAAAAGGCTGGCATCGGGGTAAAAGAAACTGACCTTGAGGAGTGGATTGCGCAGCTGGCCGGGCAGACGACGGTTAGGCAAAGAACCATTGAGCAGGTGGCTGAGCTTATATCTCAGGGGATAGGTGAGAAGCTGAAATCTGACCCTAAGGTTCTATTAAGCGCTGCTCACCGTGCATTAAGGCAATCTTGTATTGATGCCGACATGGGTATATCAGAGGCTGATTTTGCCATAGCTGAGACCGGAACTTTGGTTATCGTGGGCAATGAAGGAAATACTCGTTTGGTGGCTGTTTTGCCTCGTATGCATGTGACGATGGTTGACTGTGAAAACCTTGTTCCAACTTTGGATGATGCTGCTGCCAGGCTTAAGTCGCTTGCCAAGAAGGCACCAGGTCAGAGAATGCTGAGCTATGTTACTTATATCACCGGCAGAAACACTACTGCCGATATACCTGGAGCCATATTCGTCAGGGCTCAAGGCCCTGAAGAAGAGCATATCGTGCTGGTACACAAGGATGTGGGTAAATGAGACGGTTTGAGATTGGTTGCCCGTTTATTAACCAGTGTAGTTGCGACCTTTTAAGGTCGCTAGGGTGGGGCTTAGGCCAAAAAGGGCGAAAGCATTACGGTCATGCAATGCGAGGTGCAATATGAGCAGAGCAATGGCTAAGCGGGTACACAAGGCATTGGCGGATGAGAATTTACAGGCTGCTCTTACTAGATTGATGGCTCTGATTAAAATAGCTCGCCAGATAGCATTTACCGGCGTTGATTTTGATTCTTTAAGCAAGGAAATCCGTAGCGTTAAAGAGAACTCCATTGCTAATCTTCCACAGCTTGTGGAGCAGTTCAAGACAGAAGCTAGCAGGGCTGGTGCCGTGGTCTATGAAGCCAAAAATGCTGAAGATGCCAATAATTATCTGCTTAAGCTGTCGCAGGAACGCAATGTGAAACATATCGTCAAGTCGAAATCGATGTTGGGTGAGGAAATTGGATTGAGAGAGCATCTTGAGAAAGCTGGCATTGAGGTAACGGAGACTGACATCGGTGAGTGGATTGTCCAGCTAGCTGGAGAAAGGCCAGCGCATATAGTAGGGCCAGCGATACATAAGACTATTGAGCAGGTGGCTGAGCTTATATCCAGGGCAACTGGTGAGAAATTGGAGCCTGACCCTAAGCTTCTGCTGAATGCCTCGCGCCGTGCCTTAAGGCAATCCTATATAGATGCCGACATGGGTATTTCAGGGGCTAATATTGCCATAGCTGAGACCGGAACCTTAGTCATCGTGACCAATGAGGGGAATGGCTGCATGGCGACCACTTTACCTCCTGTTCATGTGGCGGTGGTTGGCTATGAAAAGATAGTTTCCAGCTGGGAGGATGCTGCTGCCATATTCATGCTTCTCAGCAGATCCGTCGTGGGTATGAAGATGCCAGTATATATCTCTCATATCACTGGCCCCAGTTATACTGACGCTATTCCGGGGGCGCCATTGTTGGGTGCTGGTGGCCCCGGTGAAGTTCATATTGTCCTGGTGGATAACGGCCGCTGGCGAATGAGGGAATCTGTTGACTTCAGAGAGGCATTATATTGCATTAAGTGTGGTGCCTGCCTTAATGTCTGCCCGGTTTTCGCCTCGCTCGCTGGCCAGACCTACGGCTACATATACCAGGGTGGTATTGGCGCTATATTGACGGCATTTTTACATGGCATGGACAAGGCGGAAGACGTAGCGAGCTTATGCCTGGACTGCATGGCCTGTAAGGAAGCTTGCCCTGCCCGAATTGATATACCGCGAATGATAACGCGGTTAAGAGCCAAGCTGGAACAAGAAAAAGGTTTGCCGTGGATGAGCAAGATAGTCTATCGAAGCATCTTGAGGCACCCGCAGAGATTGGATAGAGCGGTAAAAATTGGCGCATTCTTGCAGCGGCCGTTTACTGATAAGGACTCTGTGGTTAGGCGTCTTCCTTACCCGTTGAATTCGCTGACTCAGGCTATTAGCCTTCCAGCGCTATCCTATCAGCCGTTACGCGACAGGTTAAAGGATTACTCGTCGCCCAGAGCGGTTGATAAGCCTAAGGTGGCTTTTTATTCCGGTTGCATTGCCGCCTATGCCTATCCTGAAATTGGTGAAGATGTGCTGAAGGTCTTGAAAGAATGCGGTGCTGAGCCTTATTACCCGGTGGGGCAGGCATGTTGTGGTGCTCCGGCATTTTTTGGTGGCGATGCTGAAACCGCCTTGAGTTTAGCCAAAACAAACATTGCTGCTCTTGAGGAGATGAACCTGGATTATATCGTTACCGTATGCCCCGGCTGTGCCGCTGTGCTGCAGCAGAAGTATCTAGAGTTGACTGCTGCCGAGCCAGAGTTGAACAGGCGAGCCAGAGCCATATCTAGCAAAATTCGTGATTTCTCGCAGCTAGTCGTTGAACTCACCCCATCGGCGGAGAAAAAACCCTCGCGAGGCCAGAAGGTTACTTACCACGACCCCTGTCATTTGAAACGAGGGATAAGCATCTTCAGTGAACCCAGGCAGCTTCTCGAAAGGGAGGGCTTCGAACTGGTGGAGATGGCTGATGCTGATGTCTGCTGTGGCTTTGGTGGCCATGTTGTGCTTGCCTACCCGGAGCTATCTGCGTCGGTCCTGAAGCGGAAGCTGGATAACATAGAAGCCGCCGGTGTTGACACTGTGGTTACCAACTGCCTACCTTGCGTTCTCCAGCTCAGAGGCGGTCTAGACAAGCGCCAAAGCAAAGTCAAAGTAATGCACAGTGCCGAACTTCTGGCGAGGTCCTTGTAAGTAACGTGGTTGGGTTAGGTGTCTAGTGAACAATCTGACGACTTAGTACCTTGTCCATGCATAAACCAAAAACAGAGCGCCATCAGATAGGACGGACCGGAAGAAGTTGAAAATCAAGTCCAGCCTCAAGAGTGGCCGCCTCTTTCAGTCTGACTGCAATAACATGGCGGGCAGTGCTCTCAGATTAAGCTTGCCCGTTTGAGTTCTTTCACTATGGTCGCTGTGTCTTCGGCTTCCATAAAGTCAGCCAGCGCATATTTCTTACCGATTCCATTCAAAGAAGTACCGATAAACAAACTCTTCACCTCATCTGCTATCCAGTACCGATCGTGAAAGTCCTTTGTCATTTTATGGACGACATTGATTTCGGGGTTCAGGTCTATCAAAACAGACTTGATATCCTTATACAATGCTCTATCGTGGTCCGGTTTCGTGATGAATCTTACCATGGCAACCTTGGGAATAACTAAGCCAAAGATTTCTCTAAATGTACCTAGATACTCCTCTCTATCGGATGGCTTCACCGAGAAAAAGTACTGATCTACGATTGTCAGATCCTTTGAGGGTGATAAGACTTGCAAGTAATTGCTCAGAACTTTGATATGCAGGTCTATGCTGCCCATCTTTGGAAGAACCGCTTCTTGAAGTCTCTCTAGTGAGAGGATGTACCTTGGCCCTTTCTCCATGATCAGTTTGTGGCACATCTCCAAACAGTAAGTGTCAACATCGAGTATATAAACCTCAATACCACGCTGTTGTAGACGATTGCCCAATTCCTTCAAGAGTTTTGCCTCAATGGGTTTGTCAGACTTTAGTGTTAGCGTCTCTCGATACATCATATGTAGGCCTCCTTTGTAGTGGTGACCGTATTGCACTTTCCACGAGTTGCCACAATAATGAAGCACGGGATACTTCGTTACAATGTGACCCTTTCCTTTAGTTTTTCTAGGCGGTCAAGTAAACGCAAGCTACTCGTTGACGTTTGAGGTAGTTTCCAAAAAACAGAATCAAACCACTTCGTACAGACTTCATATGCTCCCTTATAGTTCTTTTGTTTTGAGTATAAGACCGCTAATCGTTCATAGCAGACTGGCAAGTCAACGCCACCTTGAATCGCGGTTTCCGGTATTCGAATTTCCCTTTCTACGTCTCCTCGTTCCTTCATTTCCATTGCCTTGCCATAAAGACTCTCGGAAAGAGCCATTACTTTGGGTGCTTCTTTATAGTAGTCTGGAAAAAGTTCTCTAGAGACCTCCACTGCTTCAGCATAGTTTTGCTTACAAAGGTCAAGGAATTCCCGTTTACGGTCTTGTTCCAGGAGTTCAACCATTTTCGCTTTTAGTGTGCTCGTCATTCCTCTCCTTATGTAGGTACAGTTTGACATAGCGGTTTGAGCCATTGCGACAAGGACTATGCACGACAGGACAAACTGGCTACTTAAGCAGCTTCCGCAATGACCTACCGGTAGCTTTGCCGGCTGCCCGTCTTGCTACACGTTTACCTACCTTGCCTTTCTTGACTGCGTTAACGTCACCCAGGAGCCGTGCTGCTTTATAAAGAAATCCCCTTGTCTTTCCGATGCTCATAACTTCTCCCCATGTTCAGCGTTGTTTCTTTCTCACCAGTTTTCTGGCCTTCTCGAAGCCGCTATATGTCAACATGAACAGACATCCGTCCACGTGATAAATATAGTCACGTCTACAAAGACGCTTGAACGCTTCAACGTATTTGGCAGCATAAGCAGGGTCGTTGGTGTCAAGAAATTCCTTGTTTCCCACCCTTACCCAAGGTCCTGGGATTTCGTTAAGAGACATGAGTAAAAACTGGCCATGATGAGCGGAAGCTCTTAGTAATTCGCTCTCCGTCTCAGAAAGCCTTCTCTTCTTGTATTCCTCTACGGCCTTTCCACCTGCATGAGCAGCCTGACATAAAGCCACGCAAGCTGCAATAATCTCCATAATCATAATCCACCCCCCATGTTTCCCTCGGTCCGGTAAGCTCTTCGTCTCCCGTGGTTAGATAGTAAATTTCTGCTGGTCTTCTGTACTTACCCGTCGCCGTTGCGCTCGCTTGAATGTCGCTGTCGGCGCCATGCGTGGGTACTGGGCTTCTTTCCCCTCCAGCAATTCTTTGATAGTAAGTATCTGTATCCGGGGGTACTGGTGACCCGGGAAGCTCTCTGGTTCGTAGAAACCACCAGCGGCAGCTTCCTGTAGCATGGGCTTTGTCGGCTCTTCCAGGGTGATGAGTATGCCGATGGGAGACTTCTCCCGCTCCAGAACGCCCTTCAAGTCACGGACATAGGCGGCATTGATATGACCGCTTTTTACTTGCACCACCACTGTCTTTGCTTTGCCACTGTTATCATCAAAGAAGTTGATATAGCCATCCACCCCACGGTCAGCGCCCTTGCGCTTGTCCTGTGCGGGTCGGGCATCAACTAGACCCAGAGCCCACCACTCAAACTGATAGCGGTTTTCCTCTGTGAGTGCCCTGGCACTGGACAAGTCTTTAGGGTCACCGATAACCTCATAGGGGGAGAGGTCAGGGCCGAAGGTGTCATGAAGCCGGTGGCGCATAAGGCTGATGGCAAGGTGGGTAATATCTATGCCAATCCAGCGACGCTTGAGTCGTTCAGCCACGATAACAGTAGTCCCGCAGCCGCAGAAGGGGTCAAGTACTAGGCCACCATCATTACTGCTAGCTGCAATAATGCGTTCCAACAGGGCTTCAGGTTTTTCAGTGGGGAAGAGCTGTTTAATTGGAGGGACTCGTCCGATGTCCCATACATCATCTTGGCGAACACCAGTAGAATCTTCAGTTGCCATTTGTGAGGGTATTCGCCGGCCTGTTTCATCATGACCGGAGATAATTTTTGCCGTACCAAATCGTTTTAGAGTCGATGGGGCACGTTCCATATAAAGCTGATTGAAGACTCTTTCGTTCTTTTGGGAACGTGAATAGAAAAGCAGGATATCATGGTTTCTCTGGAAGGTGAATTTACCGCTGGGCCACTTTCGATAGTGCCAGATAATTTCATTAAGAAATTGTTTCGCCCCAAAAGTCGCATCCATTAGCATCTTCAAGTAGTGGCTGGCTGTGGGGTCGCAGTGCAGGTAGATACTCCCGGTTAGCTTAAGTACCCGGCGCAGCTCTACCATCCGTTGCGCCATCATGGTAAGGTACGCCATCATGTCATTCTGGCCCAGAAACGCCCGCAGAGCTTGCAGCAAATCGGCCAGTTTCCTTGGCCCTTCCTTTACTACCTCTTGGTAGGCATACTCTGATTCCATACTCCAGTGCCAAGTATCCTCAAAGGCGGTAATCTGTGCCGCTGACTTCTCTCCACCTTTCTCTTGAAAGAGCACGTTGTAGGTGGCGTTGGAATTAAAGGGTGGGTCCAGGTAAATGAGGTCAACGGTCTCCGAAGCTACGTGTTCACGCAGGATATCGAGGTTATCCCCGAAGTAGAGCTTGTTTTTCCAATTGCCCGTCTCCATAAGGTCTCTCCATTCGGCGGCTAATCTTCGTAACTTTCGATCATGCTTGGTTTTGTGAGTATTCTACCCCCATTTCACGCCTTTTAGCAACAAGACGACAAATGGGGGTTGCAATTTTTAGCATGGCGAAAACCGCCACCTAGCTTGGGCACAATGACCACCTGCTCAACAAAACTGACTTTTACCTCGGTCAAAGTTAAGCGAACTGTGTGAGCTACAGACCAGTTGTTCCTCGGTTATTGGGCTAGTTAGCCACCTTGACAGCAAGTGAGCTGGGATTTAACATAGCGACGGCATTTGACTTTGATTGGTACACAATTCGAAAGGTGGTGAATTATGCAAGAAATAGTAACAGACTTGAAAGCAGAACAGGAAGCTCTGGATAATTTTCTGTGTACCCTTAAAGATTGGCAGTGGGATCTGCCGACTCCAGCAGAAGAATGGTCAGTCAGGGACTCCGTTTCACACATTGCTCACATTGATGAGGTTGCTGTTTCATTTCTTCAGGGGGATTATGCTGCATTGGATGAAGCAGCTAAGATTGGCATGAGTTTTAACGAAATCGGTCCCGAGAGGGGGCGGGCAATGAAACCTTCACAAATCCTGGAATGGTGGAGGGACATACGCAGGACGTTAGGTGATCATCTTATGAAAACTGATCCTAAAGCGAGGATTCCCTGGTTCGGGCCGCCTATGGGAGCACGTGCCTTTGCTACGGCACGATTTATGGAAACCTGGGCCCATGGGCTCGATTGCTATGATGCAGCAGGTGTTGAACCTGTTGATACAGACCGACTGCGCCATGTAGCCATGATTGCATACCTGGCAATGCCCTATGCCTATACCGTAAACGGTCTGGAAGTGACGAGTACTCCTATTAGAATAGAATTGGTGCTTCCATCCGGGGAAACCTGGAGCAGAGGTTCCGATGATGCGGACAATATCATCCGTGGAACAGCAAGTGAGTTCTGCCGTGTGGCAGTTCGAAGAAGACATTGGAAGGATACAAAATTAGAAGTGGTGGGTGATGAGGCAAGGCGTTATATTGAGATTGCTCAGACGTATGCTGGTCCACCTGGCTCCGGTCGGAAGCCCAAAAGTCAATAGATTTAGACCGTCCCTAAGGCGAGGTCTCTTTAGCTATTAGCTTCTTGTAGGCTGACATAAGCCGCTGGGTTAAGGCACCTGGTTTTCCAGAGCCGATGGGCTTATCGTCTAGCCGGGTCAGGGGCATGAGTTCAAGTATGGAATTGGTCAAGAAAGCCTCGTCAGCTCTGAGCAGTTCTCCCAGCTCGACCTGTCTCACCACCGGCATTATTCCCATCGATTGAGCCAGCTCCAGAGCAGCTTCCCGAGTAATTCCAGGCAAAGCGCCACTTTCTGTAGAAGGTGTAGCCAGCATCTCACCGCTTACTATGAAGATATTGGTGGTGCTGCCTTCAGCCATAAAGCCTCTTTCGTTGAGCAGCAGCGCTTCGTCGGCACCGGCTGCCCTAGCTTCCTGCCGGGCTAAGACATTTTCCAGATAGCAGGTGGACTTGAGTCTTGAGAGCGGCGACTGGCTGTTGCGTCGCCAGGATAACAGGACTGCCGTGTAGCCTCGCTCATAACTTTCAGGTGTCAGGGGTACGAGTTTCCGGGCAACAATGAATACGGTAATGCCACTGCATGTATCCGGGTTAGGGGTTATATCACCCTCGCCGGCCGATACCGTGAGCCTGAGACGGGCTTCAGCGAGGTTGTTGGCTTTTAGAACGGCATAGCAAGCTTTCTCCAGGTTGAAAGAAGTTAGCTTGGCAGCTATGCTTATGGTCTCGGCTGCATGGTGAAGTCGGGCCAGGTGGCGGTCAAGGCGAAAAATGGAGCCGCCATAAGCCCGCATTGTCTCGAAAAGTCCGTAGCCGTAAAGGAAACCGTGGTCGAAGGGGGATAGCTTAGCCTGAGAGCGGGGAATCAAATCGCCGTTGAGGTAAATAATTTCTTCCATTTGTGGACTCTAAGGCCATACAGGCTCGGTAAAACGGAGGAAATTGGCCAGCAGGTCATGGCCTACTTCAGTAAGTATGGATTCAGGATGTATCTGGGCTCCCTCGACTACGTAATCTTTATGTCTTACCCCCATTATCTCCCCTTCCTGGGTTCGGGCAGTGACCTTGAGGCAGGAAGGCAAACCTTCCGGTTTAATAATCAAGGAGTGGTAACGGGCTGCAGGGAAGGGATTCTCTATGCCCTCGTAGATAGTTTCGCCATCGTGATAGATGAGAGACGTCTTCCCATGGACTGGCACTGAGGCTCGCCCGACGATGCCGCTGTAGACATGGCCGATGCACTGATGTCCGAGGCAGACGCCTAGTATGGGGATTTTGCCGCCGAAGTGAAGTATCATGTCGTTGGAAATGCCAGCCTCTAGAGGGGTACATGGCCCCGGAGAAATGACTATATGGCTGGGAGCAAGCTCTTCGATTTCAGCTAGGGTGATTTGGTCGTTGCGATAGACCAGCGGCTCCCAACCCAACTCCCCTAGGTATTGAGCCAGATTGTAAACGAAAGAGTCGTAGTTGTCGATGACCAGTATCATTTGGTCTTCACAGCCACTCTAGGTGCCAACCGAAGCGCCTGAATCAGCGCCTTTGCCTTATCCAGAGTTTCCTGATATTCTGCCTCAGCATTGGAATCGTAAATAATGCCGCCACCGACCTGAAAGTAAGCTTTACTGCCCTTAATTATAAAGGTGCGGATAACTATGTTGAGGTCGAGGTTGCGGCCGAAGCCCAGATAGCCGATGGCGCCGGTGTAGACGCTTCTTCTTGTTGGCTCAAGTTCATCGATAATTTCCATAGCCCGCACCTTGGGGGCGCCGGTGATAGAGCCGCCGGGGAAAGTAGCTTTGAGTAAGTCAATGCGGTTCTTGTCTGGGCGTAGCTTACCGATAACGGTGGAAGTCAAATGAAAGACGCTAGGAAAGGTCTCAAGGATAGCCAGCTCGGTAACTTTAACCGTGCCGTATTGACAGACTCTGCCTAAATCATTTCTCTCCAGGTCAACAATCATCACATTCTCGGCGCGGTCTTTGAGGCTGTTAAGCAGCTCTTGTGCTAGCATGGTATCTTCAACCGGGTTCTTGCCTCTTGGTCTGGTGCCTTTTATCGGTCGTGTCTCTACCCAATCACCATTGACATGAAGGAATCTCTCCGGCGAGGCGCTGACGATGGTTATGCCATCAAAGTTGAGGTAGCTGGCGAAAGGTGCCGGGTTTATCTGCCTCAAACGTCGGTAAAGCTCATAAGGAGGAACGGTCAAATCGGTCTCGAAACGCTGGGAAAGATTCACCTGAAACACATCACCGTCAGCGATATACTCTCTGACCCGGTCCACAGCTTTCATATAGCCTTCAGGAGTGAAATTGGACTTGAGCGCAGCTTCAGTTGTACTTTTAATATTCGACGAGTTAGTCCTGGAGATATGTGGCGGGGCCGAAGATAGGCCACCCTTCATCTCCTCAAGACGCAGTTTGGCTCTTTTAAGTCTCTGGCTCTCATCGAGTTCGGGGAAGCCTGTGGAGGCGATGTAAGCTTTGCCTTCCACGTTGTCAAAGGCAAGGATGGTATCATAGAAACCGAAATAGCTTTCCGGCAGCTTCAGGTCATCTATGGCTGTGGTTGGGAGGTGCTCAATGAAATGACACAGGTCATAGCTGAGATAGCCCACGGCACCGCCCCAGAATGGGACAGGTGCCGGGAAAAAATCCAGTCGATATGTTTCCAGTAACTTACCCAGGACATCGAATGGATTGCCCTGTTCACTTTTCTGCTTGTCTTGCCATAAAAGGGTGACCTGATTGCCCCGGCTTCTCATCACCAGAAACGGGTCAATTCCAATGAAGGAGTACCTCCCCAGCCTTTGAGGGTCCATGCCGCTATCGAGGAAGAAGCTGTGTAGCTCATCATGGAGTAGTTCAAAGATTTCAGGAGCAGTTAAAGGAGTATGAATTTCCTCGATTAGTGGGTAACGGCTCATTATTGCCATGATTATACATCTAGCTGGATTAGATTGGAATATCCACAGTTCACCAAGATTCTTGTATTTTTATTCGGCATTTGTAGGAGCGCATTGACCTTGACAGACAATGCAATATGTGCTAGACTTTTTCTACCTTAACGTAAACTGGCAAATGTCTCAAAAGGTTTAGGTAAGTAACAATCGTTTACACACAGACAGTCTGTAAGCAAGTGTGGTAGTTGGAGCTTTGCTGTTGCTGTAGTTAGAAACCCAGGAGGGATAGTGAAAACAGAAACGATAGCGCCGTCTAAGAAAGCGACCATGAGCATTGGTGAGTTGGCCCAGCGAATGGACATAACTACTCGTACAGTGCGCTACTATGAGGAGATGGGGCTACTCGTGGGGGCGATTCGCGCACCAAACGGTCGCCGAATCTATAATGAGGAACACCTTTATCAACTACGCCTTGTACGACGTGGTAAACTACTCCTGGGGCTATCGCTGGCCGAAATCAAAGAGCTGGTCGAAGTGTTCAGGCAGACTGGCACTGAAAAGAGCGTTATCCGGCGCAGTATTGAGATCTTAACGTCTCATCTTGATGAGGTGGAAGACAAGCTGAAAAAACTAGAAAGCTATCATGCCTTGCTGGCTGGAGAAATCAAACGAGTGAAAGGACTATTGTAAGGTTAGCTAATCGACCTGGGCTGTGGCACACGAGAAACGTGTACTTCCCAGTGTCTCGAAGACTATAGATATAATTTTGCGTGAGGATTAAAGATGGCAGATTCCATTCGTGTTCTTCTAGGTAAGATCGGCCTGGATGGTCATGACAGGGGCATCAGGATGGTGGCGGCCTGGTTGCGCGATGGGGGCATGGAGGTGGTCTATGTGGGAACGCACCAAACGGCCGAAAGGATAGCCAGAGCCGCCAGCGAGGAAGACGCGGATGTCATCGGGTTAAGCTTTCAGGGCGCTGACCATGCGCCCCTCTGCAAGCAAATGCTGGAGCAGATGAAGGCGCATGGCTTACAGGACAGGCTCCTAATTGTTGGTGGCAACATCCCTCGCGCTGACATTCCGCTGCTGAAAGAGATGGGTGTGGATGCAATTTTTGCCAGTGGCACTCCAATGAGTAAATCGGTGGCATATATTCAAGAGAATGCACGCAAAAAACGCAGTAAGGAGGCGAAATGACAACACAAGAGATAAAGAGCCGGTACTTTCAAGGGGCGCGGAGGAAGGAAACCTGGTCAGGGATTCCCTTAAAGACAGTTTACACCCCGGAGGACATAAAAGATATCGATTATGCTCGTTCCATAGGTAACCCCGGGGAGTATCCATACAGGAGGGGTATTTATCCTGATATGTACCGTGGGCGTCTGTGGAGCCAGCGGCAGATAACAGGCTGTCCCACTCCCAAGATGACCAATGAGAGATTAAGATATTTGCTCAGCAGTGGCGAGAGTGCCATCAACATCATCGGTGACCAGCCGACTCAAATTGGAATCGATTCCGACCATCCCTGGGCCGAGGGTTCTGTCGGCCGGGTTGGGGTGCCTGTCGATACCATGGAGGACATGCGGCAGATATTGGATGGCATCCCTCTAGACCAGGTTAGCACCATGCTGACTCTGGTGACTCCTCTTGCTCTTCCCTCCTACATGGTTCTTGCCGAGGAGCAGGGTATTGCACCTTCTGAGCTTAGAGCCACCAGCCCGATGGTTCCGCCGGTGCTTGGAGCTCCGGTGTGTATGTACGGAGGTAGGGAATGGTGGTTTGATATGGCCAAACGGCAGATGAAGGAGTTTATAGACAAGCTGGAGTACATGAATAAGAAGTACCCCAAGATCTATGTGGCTAACTACAACGCGTATAATATTCGGGAGACCGGCGTTGGTGCTGCCGAGGAAGTAGCCTGGATCTTTGCTAATGCCTTTGAAGGGTTGAAGCTAATAACTGAGCGGGGGGTGGACATAGACGCGGTGGCGCCCAAGGTCAGTATTACCTTCAGCGTTATGATAGACATTCTTGAAGAGGCAGCCAAGTTCAGGGCAGCCAGAGCCATTTGGGCCCGCACACTGAAGGAAAAATTCGGGGCTAAAGACCCACGGTCGCTGAGGCTGAAGTATCACGTCAACACGGCTGGGATCATTATGGAGCGCCAGCAGGCGACGATAAACGTTATCCGCGCTGCTTATGCTGCACTGGCAGCGGTCCTCGGAGGCACGCAGTCTCTGCAAGTAGCCGGCTATGACGAGCCTATCGCTATTCCGACAGAGGAAGCGGCTACCCTCGCTGTAAGGACACAGCAAATCCTGGCTAATGAGACAGGGGTTGCCACTGTGGCTGACCCGCTGGCCGGCTCTTATTACGTAGAGAGCCTGACCCAGCAGCTAGAAGAAAAGATGCAGAAGATTCTCGATACCATTGAGGAGAAAGGCGGTATGACAGCAGCTATATCTAGTGGTTACATAGACAGGGAGATGGAGGCGGCTTGGTTCAAGTACCAGAAGGAAGTGGAAGCCAAAGAACGAATTGTAGTTGGCGTCAACGAGTTCACCATTCCTGAGGAGCAGGATGCTGACGTGGCGGTTTACCTTAGCAATGTGGACTTCGCCCTGGTGCAAAGCCATATAGAAGGCCTGAAGGAGTTCAAGCGGACTCGCGACCAGGCTAAAGTGAAAAAAGCTTTGGAAAATATGCTCCATGCCACTGAAAATGATGCCCCTGATATCTGTGAGTATGAGAAAGAATGCTGCAAGGCTGGCTGTACCACTGGAGAGCTGAATGGGGTCAAGCGAATGGGCATTGGACTTCCCTACGACCCACTAGGGGTGCTTGAGTACCCGTTCTCCTGAAATGAAACCTAACTAGAAGAAGATATCGTTAAACAAAGTCTCGTCGCCTCAGGTGGCGAGACTTTGCTTTTCAGACTTCGATGAACTGATTTAACCCCCTGCGAGCCTCAAGTCCATAAGCCTGAGTCCAGGCGTCATATATCTTGTCCAAAGGGATATTTTCATAACGCCCATGGTCTTGGAGATATTCAATATGCGGATTTCCGTCTAAGTCATGGGAGGGCAACAAAGCATCGTGTTTACCATCAAACTCCACCGGGATGAGCCGATTCTCCTGGCATACCTTTAGCTCGAAAGTGGGCGCAGCTTTAACCCATTTCCCGTCAATATACAGCTCATTATAGCCGTGGTAGGGGAAAAGGTTTGTGCCCAGCACCTCTTTTATTTTGGTGGGAACGCGATGATTTCGAATATCAACGAAGTGTACAAGCGCAGGTATGCCCACAGCTCGAGCTAAGGTAGCCAGTAAAATTGCTTTTTGTATGCACATTCCTCCTCTCGCCTTCAATATCTTGCTTGCCTGGTAGGATTCCAGAACACCGACCGGTAGATGCGGGATAAACTTAATCTTATCCCTTACAAAATAGAAAAGGCTTCTGGCTTTGTCGCTAGCCTCCTCGTATCCTTTGGTTATGTCCTTCGCCTTTTCTTCTATTGACTTGTTGCCAAAGTCAAACGTAGGTGTAGATTTCAGCCACTTTTCCATTTCGTTCATTTTATATCTTTCCTTTTACCTCTCCTGCGCCTTTTCTAACTCCTTCAAGCGGTTCAGCCGCTCCTGGGCAGCCATCCCGTAGTGTTTCAACCAGGCAGCGAGTATTTCGTCTACAGGTACATCCACGCGATGTCCATGGTCTGCGGCGTATTCGATGTGCAACTTCCCATCCATATTGTGCGACGGGAATATGGCATCATTTTTGCCATCGAATTCCACCGGTATGATTCTGTTCTCCTGGCACATTTTCAGGTCGAAAGCCGGTGTAGCCTTAACCCATGTCCCTTTGATGTATAGCTCGGTGTAACCGTGGTAGCTAAACAAGTTTGTACCCATAACTTTAAGCAATCTATCGGAAATAAGATAATTCCGAATATCAGCAAGGTGTAGACGAGCCGGGATGCCCACGGCTCGAGCAAAGGCAGCCAGGACAGCCGCCTTTTCAACGCAAAATCCCTGCCCCCTTTCTAATGTCTTGCTTGCTCGGTAATTTTCCAGAACCTCGAGAGGCACGAATGGGTTGTATTTAATCTCATCCCTTACCCAAAAGAAAAGGCTTTTAGCTTTGTCTGTAGTTTCACGCTTGCCCCTGATTAGGTTCTGGGCCTTTTCTTTTATCGACGGATTGTCACTGTCGATTGTAGCTGTGGATTTAAGGTACCTTTCCATTTGGTCCATGATTATTTCGCCAACACTTTCTTCAGGGTGAGCCCGATTTCAGCGGGGCTGGGGGCTATGATGGCTCCGGCGTTGGCCAGGGCTGCTATTTTATCCTGGGCTCTGCTTGAGCTGCCGCTGATTATAGCTCCGGCGTGCCCCATTCTCTTGCCCAGTGGAGCTGTAGCTCCGGCGACAAAGGCGACCACTGGCTTGGTCATCTTCTCCTTGATGAATTGAGCGGCTTCCTGCTCTGCGGTGCCGCCGATTTCGCCAATAAGTATCACCGCCTTGGTATCCTTGTCTTTCTGGAACAGCTTCAATATGTCGACAAAAGTGCTGCCGGGCAGTGGGTCACCGCCGATACCAACGCAGGTGGATTGGCCGATGCCGAAGCTGGTTAGCTGGGCAACTGCTTCGTAGGTCAGAGTGCCGCTGCGGGAAACAACGCCAACGTTGCCCTGAAGATGAATATCGCCGGCCATAAGCCCTGCCTTACATTTTCCGGGTGAGATGAGGCCGGGGCAGTTTGGGCCGATAAGTCGGGTTGACTTATCTTTGAGATAATTGTGTACCATCACCATATCTAAAACCGGAATGCCTTCGGTGATACATACGACTAGCAGAATGCCAGCATCGGCGGCTTCCAGAATGGCATCAGCGGCAAAGGCAGGAGGTACAAAAATCATGCTGGCATTGGCTCTGGTTTCTTTTACTGCTGTTTCTACGGTGTTAAAGACGGGTACGCCTAATATCTCACTGCCTCCCTTCCCTGGGGTAACGCCAGCAACCACCTTAGTGCCGTACTCAATGCACCGCTGCGTGTGAAAACTGCCCTCACTCCCGGTTATTCCCTGGACAAGCAAGCGAGTTTTTTCATCAATCAGTATACTCATTTGCTGCCTCCTTTAGCGGCTTCTACCGCTTTGCGGGCGGCATCATAAAAATCTGTTGCCTCAACAAACTTTATTCCAGATTCAGCTATGATGCGCTTGCCATCATCAACGTTTGTTCCAGCCAGTCTGATGACCAGGGGCAGCCGGCAATCCATTTGTTTGTGAGCTTCGACTATGCCCTGAGCAATAACATCTACCCTTGTTATGCCGCCAAAAATGTTAACCAGTATTGCCTTGACGTTAGGGTCGGTGGTAAAGATCTTGAAGGCGTTGACAACGCGGTTAGCGTCATTAACGGTGCCGGTATCAAGAAAATTAGCTGGCCTACCACCGGCCTGAGTGATGAGGTCCATGACTGCCATGGCTAAGCCAGCCCCGTTGACCATACAGCCGATGTTGCCATCCATTTTAATATAATTCTTAATACCTAGTTCGTTAGCCTTGGCTTCAAGCGGGTCCTCCTGTTCCACATCGTGAAGCTGCTCGATGTCACTGTGGCGGAAAAGAGCATTATCATCGAAGTTCAGCTTGGCATCGAGGGCCAGAAGCTCGCCATCGGTGGTAACAACCAGGGGGTTAATTTCGGCTAAGGAGCAGTCTTTGGCTTGGAAGAGTTTATATAAGTTTGTCATCAGGCTGGTGGCTGGTCTTATGTGGGTTGAGTTTAGGTTCATCCCATAAGCCAGTTTGCGCCTCTGAAAGGACTGGAAGCCAGCCGCCTGGTCAATATAGACCTTGAGGATTTTCTCCGGGCTTACCCGAGCTACTTCCTCGATATCCATGCCGCCGGCTTCACTGGCCATCATCACTGGCATCCTGCTGGCGCCATCAACGATGATGCTGAGATAAAGCTCACGTTGGATGCTGACCGCCTTCTCTATAAGGACTTTGCTCACCGGTACCCCTTCTGGGGTCGTCTGATGTGTCACAAGTCTGGTGCCGAGCATCTGCGCCGCCAACTTTTCTGCCTCTTCCGGGGTGTTAGCCACCTTTATGCCTCCGGCTTTACCTCTGCCGCCAGCGTAAACTTGAGCCTTAATTGCCACCTTGCCTTCAAGCTCAGCAGCTATCCTTTTAGCTTCGGCCGGTGTAGTGGCTACTCCACCTCGCGGGACCGGGATGCCGAATTCAGACAGCAGCGCCTTGGCCTGATATTCGTGGATTTTCATCCAGATTCCTCCTTTTATATATGATTTCGGCGATTAACGGAGATTACAGCGCTCTGGCGGAGGGGGTGGGATTCGAACCCACGTTCGCTTGCGCGAAAACGGTTTTCAAGACCGCCGCCATAGTCCACTCGGCCACCCCTCCAAAACCATCCTAGTATAGGAAATCGGATTTCGTTTGGCAACCTTGCGTATTGTCATTCTGAAGGAGCGGAGCGACTGAAGAATCTCCTCTTCAGAATAAACCCTGTCCTAAAATGTAGCCCCGACCCTTTAGGGTCGGGTGCCCGAGGCTAAAGCCTCGGGGCTACATGTTTGGCGAGATTCTTCGCTCTGCTCAGAATGACAGTGCAAAAGGCTCCCTTATCGTGGCAATAGAATATGATGCTATAATTGAGCCCCAGGAGGTGACCAATGGAAATCAACGTGTTAGGAATATGTGGCAGCCCTATTAAAGGCGGTAACACCGAGGCTTTTCTTAAGGAGAGCCTCAAGGCTGCTGAAGCCACTGGCGATGTTAAGGCCAAGCTGATAACCCTGGCTGGCAAAGACATAAAGGACTGCCGTCACTGTAACTGGTGCGTCAGGAAGCAGGAAGAGGGAAAGCCCTGTGCTCAACAGGATGATATGGTAGAGATATATCCAGAGCTGTTAGAAGCTGATGCCCTGTTGCTGGCTACCCCTGTTTATATCGGTCGGCTTTCTGGGTATATGGCTTGCTTTACTGACAGGCTTCGGGTTTTTGCCTGGGGTAATGTTTACCGAGGAAAACTGGGGAGTAAAGTAGGCGGTGCTTTGGCTGTTTCTTGGGGAAGGAACTATGGCATAGAGACGGCGCTGCTCAGTATCCTCTCTGCTCTTTTTATGATGGGATTGATACCAGTGGGTCCTCCCCATGGTTATGGCTCACCCTTTGGCGCCGCTGGCTTGGCCAGCGAGCATGGCACAGGAAAGTTCAATCCTGAGGACAAGCTCGGCGTACTGCGAGACGAATATGGTATTAAGGGAGTACAGGCTCTAGGGAAGCGGGTTGCTGAAATCACCAAGTTAATCAAAGCTGGAGAAGCCGCGCTTAGCCGCCTTTTTTGATTATCTTTTCTCTGCTTAGCGATGTCGAATGGCTTAAGAGACCGTTTAGCAATGATTTATTCTGGATGTAGTTGCGACTCTTTAGGGTCGCACTGGCTATGGATAATGGTGCCGAATTATTGGAGGGAGTTAAGTATGCTTTCTATTTCAGCTTGGTTGGAGAAGGAGACATCTTTTACTTCCCTTATGATACCATCTCTATCAATAAAGAAAGTCTTGGGGATAGGTGTGCTGGCAGTAAAGCCGTAAAGGGTTTGGGCATTGCCTTCCGAATCAAGCAGAACAGGGAAGGTGTATTCTTTATCGTTTATCCATGACTGTGCAGTGGCAGCACCATTTTTCACATGAATGGCAAGTATTACTAGTTCTTCACCCGACCAGTCTTTGGAAATTGCCTGGAAGAAAGGTAATTCATCCTTGCAGGGGACGCACCAGGTGGCCCAGAAGTTGACCATCACTATCTTGCCCTGGAGCTTACTCAGGGTTATTGTTTTATTATCAAGAGTCTTGAGGGTGAAATCTGGAGCGCGGTTGCCTTTTTGATAACCGACGGGGATGGCGGGGAGAGTTGTGAATGTTTGGTCCTCTGCGAATGTGGCTTTATTTCCACTGGCATCTCTGGATATCACAGTGTAGTGATAGGTTGTATTGGGGTCCAGTCCGGTCAATGTGACATTGTGGCTGGTGGTAAGCTTTGTATCTAGCGGCGTGGTTGAGCCGTATGTTTCAGTTTTTCCGTATTTGACCTGGCTGGTGGCGGGTTCGTCTGTTGTCCATCTGATGATAGCGCCTGTTTCGGTTATCGATGAAATTGAGACGCCTTGAATTATAGGGGCTGATGGTGTCCCTGTCTGGGTGGCGAAGTAGTAGATGCCGCTACCGATAAAAAAGCATACGATTAGAATAAGCAGAGTAGTAACGATTCTTATTAGTCCCCGCCTCCCAGAGTCTGAAATACCCCGTTCTATAGGCATAGGAGGCACTGTTTGATACGGATATGGTCTTGCCGACAAAGGAGGACTGGCTGGCATTGTTGCTGCGCTGGCGGCTACAGTCGCAACGCGTGGTATTGGCATTGGCATACCGCCGTGTGGCATGGCACCGGGCGAGCTGTAGTTTGGACGCTGTCCAAAGCTGGATGGGGGAAGGCTATGTTTGGGGTTATTATATTGAGGCCTCGTGCCATAGGCTCCTGGCGGCTGCTGACCTGTGGAACTTTGTGGCCTCGGTGCCAGTGGAGGGCGTGCCGGTGGTGTAGCAGGTGCAGCTTGTTGCATCACCCGGTGCTTGCTTCCAAAAAGCAAGCCGCAACCTGAGCAGCGGCCCAATTCAGGGTCGACGCTAGCGCCGCACTTCGGGCAGTTATGCTGATGCGGTGTAGTGTGAACTCTGGGTGGTTGCTGGTGCATGGCAGCCTTTGGGGTGGGCTGTGGCGGGAGAGTTTTGACTCTTGGAGCAGTGGTAGCTTGTGGCCTTGCTGATGTGGTGGGTGGAACCGATTGGGTGGCTGAACTATGTTGCTCTGAGACGCAGAGGAAGCCGCATTTCGGACAATATCTTGACCTTTTAGGAAGAGGCTCACGGCAATGCGGGCACAGCATGGTGCCGCAGTTCTTGCAGAATGACTGGCCTGGAGACATTTGCGAGTGGCAAACAGAACAAAGGGTTATTCTGGGCTGCACGCTATCACCATTCTCCGATTATTTCGGTACCTTTAGCGTTTCTTTGTGTCTTCTCTTTAGATTTGCAGAACATTCTGAAAACCTTCTCTATTATACACCTAGCCAAAGCATAAAGTAGAATGTCAGTTTATGACCGCATACCAAGACTATTCAGAAGCAAGGGGAAAACGGCTTGTTTGGCTGTATTTGACAGGAAGCGGGCTTATCATGGAGCTTTACCTCGTTTGGGCCGGACTAGAGATGTAATTGAGCAATGTAGAAGGTTGAAGGGCAGTAGACTAGTCGAGAGACTTGAGTATGTTTTCTACTTCCTCTTTGCTGGTGAACCGTCCAATCTTGATTTCTCTGATAATTCCATCTGAGTCGATGAAAACGGTTTTGGGTACCGTCCAGACATGATAGTCCTTGCTCGTTTTATCATCCATGTCAAGCAGGATGGGGAATGTGAAACGCCCTACTTTGCCGAAATGTTTGTCTTCAGTATCGAAATATTTAGCTTCAAGCTTCTCAATGCGGTCTGCCCTACCGTCAATGCATACAGTAAATACAACCAAGTCTGAATCCTCGCTGTTCTTATTAGCCAACTTGGTGTCTTCATAAATCGCCCGAATGCCAGGAGACTCCCCTATACAGGCTCCACAGAAAGTATTCCAGAAGTTGAGCATAATCTTCTTCTTGCCTATATAGTTACTTAGAGTCTCTATCTTACCTTCTTTATTAGGCGATTCTGGATTATCGTCGTGATAGTATGGCAAGGTGAAATCAAGAGTTCGCTTGCCGACTTCATAGCCGACTGGGATATCGCTGAGAGTTTTGAATGTCTTAGTCGACGTAGGTTGTGGGTTTACGTTTCCGCATTTGTCTTGTGACTTTACCTTGAAGTAATAGGTTGTGTTGGCTTCCAGTGCGGATAAGCGGGCACTATGGCTATCGGCAAACTCTTTACTTGACGGACCGGGCAAGTCGCAATCCTGTGTCTTGCCGTAATATATCTGGTATGTGGTGGGCTCGTCCGTTTTCCAGGTTATGGTGGTGCCTATGTCAGAAACCTTGGGCACACGGACTTCTGAAATCGCTGGTGGCGTTGTATCTTTAAGCTTGAAATGTGCGGTGACGCTTTTATTCGAGTCCATGACAATATTGATAGTCTCCGATGAACCTGAAGCACCATCCCAGTAGCTAAACGTGTAGCAACCGTTAGGATCGGGGGTAGCCGTGAGCTCGACTCGAATGCCCTCTGGGTATGTACCAGTGTCCGAAGGTGGTTCTACGTCGATGCTGTTGCCCTTTCCTTCAGGAGCCACATTTGTGCTCAGGGCATATGTTTTGGCTGGAGTAGGAGGTAGGATGGGTGGTTGATTGCCAGGTTCGGCACTTTGGCTAACGAATCGTGTGACGTTGATGCCTCCCAGGATGAGGCCACTAAGTACAGTGCCAACTAGCAGACTGGCTAGAACTGGTCTTACAAAACGCCTCAGCGGGGGAAAATTCCACTCTCTTCGCTCGGCCTTTGCTATTTCTCTTAGGAGCGGACTTCGTGTTGGTGAGATGCCCCCCTTCTTTGGTGGAAGGGATGGTACTTTATCTATAAATGGTGCTGCTGGTGCAACAGGCCTCGCTGCTGTTGGTGCTATGCCCGTCGGTGCAGCACTTGCGGCTCGATACTTGGCGCCAAGAAGGCCACAGCTTGGACAATCTTTGTGAGCAGTGTTGACGCTAGTGCCACATTTGGGGCAGGTATACCGGAGCTTGGCTTGAGGAGATTCGTCCAATTTCTTGGACGCAGGCCTCTGTGACCGGGCTTTCTGTCTCTCTTTCCACAGGTGGTAATTAGGGTCTTCCCAGCCACAGTACGGGCAGATTTTGCCGTCAAAAATGTGAGCTTTAGGGCATAATCTTGCATCACAATTTGGGCATAAAAGCTCACCTAAATTGTCTTTCTTTACCTGCACGTGGCACTTGGGACATAATATTATCCTTTGCACGCGATCCTCATTACGCGTTTATTTCGCGTTTCTCTTGAATATGGCACTTTGTGTTTTCGGGTGATTCGGACAACATGCCTTCCCTAAATTATACACATAGAGAAGCCGAAATGAAATTATCTAGTGTTGGGAAGTCTGTCTGTTAACCCGGTATCGAGAGTGGAAAGTTGTTCAGGGACTATTATTTTGGTCTCGGTTTACTGATGGCGCTGGTCTGCATAGGACCAACATAGCCACAACTGCGGCGATTTGAGCAATGCCCGTAGGCTTTGCTAGCTCTGGTGCCACAGCGGGGGCATGTGTATCGCGACATTGTACCTGCAGTTTTCTTTTGCCTTTGCTTTGTAGTATCTTGCTGTACTGTCGGTGGGTCAACTATTACTGGTTTGCCTGCAGCATTTGTATCTTGCAGATACATATCTTTGTGTTCCATGGAGCCGATGAAGCCACACTTCGGGCAGTTTCCAAACTGGACGTTAAGTTTGGCAGCACATTGGGGGCAAGCGTAGCGAGGCTTGGAATCGTGTTGCATCAGTTTTAGCTCTTATTGATTATCTCCGTACCCATGTATGGTTTTAGTGCTTCAGGCACCTTTATGCTGCCATCGGCTTGTTGATAGTTCTCCAATATGGCAATGAACACACGGGGTAAAGCCAGCCCTGAGCCGTTCAGGGTGTGGACGAAGCTGGGCTTGGCATCTGGTGCTGGACGGTAGCGAATGTTTGCCCGCCTGGCTTGGAAGTCACCGCAGTTGCTACATGAACTGACCTCCAGCCATTCACTGCAGCCGGGAGCCCACAATTCGATATCGAATGACTTGACCGAGGCAAAGCCCAGGTCACCGGTACATAGCTGTACTACGCGATAAGGGATGCCTAACCGTTGACACACATCTTCAGCATCTCGCACCAGCTTGTCCAATTCCTGGTCCGAGGCTTCTGGCTTAGTGAACTTGTAGAGCTCGACCTTGTCAAATTGGTGACCTCTCTTGATGCCTCTGGTGTCCTTGCCGGCTGTCATCTTCTCTCGACGGAAGCAAGCAGTATAGGCGGCATAGTAAAGAGGCAAAGTGCCCGGCGGCAGGATTTCATCGCGATGCAAATTGGTCAAGGGCACTTCAGCGGTGGGCACAAACCAGAAATCGTCTTCTTCATCATGGTAGAGGTTATCGGCAAATTTGGGCAAATTGCCTGAGCCAAACATGCATTCACGTTTAACCATGAAAGGTGGGTAAATTTCTGTGTAGCCGTGCTCCTTTGTATGTAGGTCAAGCATGAAGGCGATGAGCGCTCTTTGGAGACGAGCCCCTTGACCCTTGAGGACATAAAAGCGGCTGCCGGAAAGCTTGACACCGCGCTGGAAATCGATAATGTCTAGCTTTTCGCCCAGTTCCCAATGGGGTAGCGGTGTGAAGGAAAAGTCTGCTGGCTCACCCCAGGAGCGCACCACCATGTTGTCCTGTGCATCTTTGCCAACAGGTACATCAGCCGCCGGGATGTTAGGTAACCGCAGGAGAAAGTCTTCAAGCTCAGATTCAACCCGACATATTTCCGCCTCCAGGGAAGTGATTTTTTCACCAAGTTGGCGCATATCGGCAATAAGCTGAGGCGGCTTATCTGCCATACTGCCCAATTGTTTGCTGACTTCATTGCGCTGGGCTCGGAGCGTTTCCATTTCGTGGAGAAACTGGCGGCGCCGCTCGTCGAGGCTTAGGATTTGCTCAAGCGGAGCACTCTCTCCTCGCTTTTCCAAAGCCTGACGGATTAAGTCAGGATTATCGCGGATCAGTTTGATATCGAGCATGATAAAACAGCCCTTTTTGTGAGTATTTTATAGTTTTTTGTCATTCTGAGCGAAGCGAAGAATCTCGCCAAACATGTAGTTGCGAGGCTTTAGCCTCGCCTAAAGCGACCCTAAAGGGTCGCGGCTACATTGGTGGGATAAATGAGCCGCCCTGTGCATGTCATCCTGAGCAAAGCGAAGGAACTCAAAGCAATATGAGATTCTTCGGTCGCACTGCTCCCTCAGAATGACACTCTGACTGTTAATGAACAACCTCCTTTTTATCATTTTGTCTTCAGTTGTGGGAAGAGGATAATCTCACGGATGGATTGTTTATCAGCAAACAGCATTACCAAGCGGTCAATACCAACTCCGAGACCGCCAGTAGGCGGCATGCCATATTCCAGGGCTAGGAGAAAATCATCATCAATAGCCTCGGCTTCTGGCTCCTTGTCACCCAATTTCGCCAGCATTAGCTCGGCGGACTGCATCTCTCTTTGCTCATGGAAGCGTTTTCTCTGTTCCAGCGGGTCATTGAGTTCGGTAAAGGCATTAGCGATTTCCATGCCGCCGATAAAAGCCTCGAAGCGCTCCACTAAGCGGTCATTATCTCGCTTGCTTTTGGCTAGAGGTGACATCTCTACCGGATAATCTACAAGAAAGGTGGGTTGCATCAGGCTAGGTTCAACAGAGGTGGAGATAAGCTCATCTACCAGCCTGCCTCTGTCCTTGTTGGGGTCAACTTCCAGTCCCAATTGTTCCATCCTCATCCGCAACGACTTAGCATCGGGGTGGTTCTCAAAGTCGATGCCACAATGCTTCTTAATTGCTTCACGCAGGTAGATTCTTCGCCACGGAGGTTCGAGGTTGACAAGTTCTTCACCGAACTTAACTTCAGTCTTGCCCATGACTTCCCTGGCAATAAAGCATACCATATCTTCAACCATCTTCATCATATCATTGTAGTCGGCATAGGCTTCATAGATTTCCACCATGGTAAATTCAGGATTATGTCTGGTGGATATACCTTCGTTGCGGAATACGCGACCGATCTCGTAGACTTTATCGAAGCCGCCTATTATTAGCCGTTTTAGGTAAAGCTCCAGAGCGATGCGAAGGTATAGGTCTTGATTCAGGGCTTGGTGGTGAGTTTTGAAGCGTCGAGCTAGAGCCCCGCCTGCCACTGGCTGTAATACTGGTGTTTCCACCTCAATAAATCCTTGCTCGTTTAGAAAGCGTCTAAGGGCTGAGATAATCTGGCTCCGCAGCCTGAAAACAGGCTTAACTTCTTCATTGGAGATTAAGTCGAGATACCGTTGCCGGTAGCGCTTTTCAACATCAACCAGCCCGTGCCATTTCTCAGGCAATGGTTGAAGAGATTTGGCCAATAGAGTGAAGTCATTTACCTCAAGGGTGATTTCGCCGGTCTTGGTTCGAAAAAGCTTACCTTTGGCACCGATGATATCGCCGATATCGATTTCGTGAAGAAACTCATACCTTTCCTTACCGAGGAGGTTATGGCTAAAATAAAGTTGAATTTTGCCCGAACCATCGCGAATATCGAAGAAGGCAATCTTTCCCATGAAGCGAATGGATGTAATTCGGCCGGCGAGGCTCAATTCTGGGCTCGGGATGGTCTGCGGGCTTGATTCTATTTGCTCATAGAGGGGCACTGCTTCTTGGGTGGTGTGGCTGCGGTGATATGAATGAGGATACGGATTTACTCCTTGTCCTCGAATCCTTTCTAGTTTTTCAAGGCGCTGTTGGGCAATGTGCTTTAATCTTGCCATCAATATTTAACATCCCTTGAAAAATTCGCTGCTCTTTTGTATCCCATCAGCTCTCCAATTTGGTGATGCCCCCGGGATCCCAGAAAAAATCGAAGATTTTTCTGGGTGGAGCTCCTGGGCAGATAGTTAAGTTACGTCCATTATCAGGAGCCTAAGTACTCCAGCCGGGGTTGTCACCTCAACTTCGTCGCCGATTTTTCTACCCAGCAGGGCTTTCCCTACCGGTGATTCGTTGGAAATCTTGCCCTCAACAGGATTAGCTTCAGTACTACCTACGATGGAAAATTGCTCTATCTTGCCGTCCTGGTTTTGGATAAGCACCTTGTCGCCTATCTCCACTACGCCTAGCAAAGCTGGCGACTCTATAACTGTAGCGTTCTTGACGATATTCTCCAGCATAAGTATTCTGCCCTCGACAAAAGCTTGGTCATTCTTGGCATCTTCATATTCAGCGTTGTTCTCAGTGCCTCCCATCTCCCGGGCGCGCTTAATCTTGCTGGCTACCTCCTGCCTTCGTACTGAAAGCAGGTGCTCCAGCTCAGATTGGAGCTTAGCCAAGCCCTCTTGGGTGATAAGGATTTTCTTTTGGCCCATGTGATGTCTCCCGTCTCGAAAGCTAGTAAAAAAACTGAGAGTTTGGGAACCCTCAGTTGACGTTGAAGTTCGACACATATTATAGGCTGTTTTGGCTTGATTGTAAAGAGCGACGCAAGATAATATAATTAAACGGTGTTTGACAACCTACTTCCCTGATCTCCTTCCCTTACTAAGGGAAGGAGAAATGTAGGTTAGAGATTGTTTACTAATGTAGTAGCGAGGCTTTAGCCTCGCTGAACTCGACCCTAAAGGGTCGAGGCTACATGTAAGTTGGTGACAGGTGGCCCTAAAGGGTTGCAGCTACATTAGATATAGATGTTGATAAAAACTTTCTTGAGGGTGACAGTAAAATTGCTCAGGGTGACAGTCATACAATTGGATAGGTAGGAGAGAGAGCATGGTTGCTTTATATATAACGTCTATGGGAGCCGCCGGAAAAACAGCCTTTTGTGCTGGAATTGGCAGAAAGTTGCTTGACCGAGGGATAAAGGTGGGCTTTGTTATACCAGTCCAGCTTTTTGAGACCAGCAACGCCGATGGTTATGATGATGCCGCTTTTATTAAGGAAATCTTCGAGTTGACAGAATCTAGCGAGCAGCTTTGTCCTATTCGTTTGTCCCAGCGTGAATTATGGCGAAGCTTGACCGACGAGGTAGCAGACTTTACACAAAAGCTTAAGCAGGTATATCGTAAGATATCACGGGGTAAAGACGTCGTCATTATGGAGGGATTCGGCAATTTGGACGTAGATAAAATCTCTGCTCTGGCTTGCTACACGATTGCCGAAACCTTGGAGGCTAGGGTGATTATTGTGCTCCGTTATTCCTCGACTTTAGATGTGTCGAAGATTGTGCAAATAGGTAAAAAGCTAGGGCAGCAGCTGCTGGGAGTTGTTATTAACCTTGTGCCCAAGTCCAAGATGGAAACAGTGAGACAAGAGTTGACTGCCTTATTTAACGAAGCTGGAATCAAAGTCCTGGGTATACTTCCTGAGGTTCGGAGCTTGCTTGGAGTAAGCATCGGCGAGCTGGCTAAAATTCTTGATGGCGAGGTCTTGACTTCTCCAGAGAACACTGACGATATAGTAGAGAATATAATGCTAGGGGCTATGACTCTTGACTCTGGGGTAGAGTATTTTGCTCGTAAGACAAACAAGGCGGCAGTGATTCGTGGCGAACGTCCTGATATGCAGCTAGCTGCTTTGGAAACTTCAACCAAGTGCCTCATTATTACCAATAATGTGAAGCCTTTGCCCCCTGTTATCTCTCAGGCTGAGGAAAAGCATGTGCCTATAATATTGGTGAAGCAGGATGCTTCCGCAGCTATAGCCGGCATTGAGGAGGCTCTAACCAAAGCGCACTTTCGCTATTCACAGAAGCTGCAGAAGTTCGAGGAGCTTCTAGATTGCTATTTTGACTTCAAAGCTTTTTATTCAGAGCTTGGCCTGAAAGCTTAATATTAGTCCCTTCCTCCACGGCTGGAATATGGGGGTGTTTGCTTATTATCCAGCCTTTATTCAGTGGTTTCCTGTTTATTCTGACCGGTCTTTAACCGTTGTCATTCTGAGGGAGCCCTTCGCCTCTTGTCATCCTAGGGGAGTCCTTCGCCTCTTGTCATCCTGAGGGAGCAAAGCGGCCGAAGGATCTGGCTCAGGATAAATTCCGCGACCGAAGAACATCGTTTAAGGAAAATCCGTGAAAGGAGGCGTCTGGATTCTTCGCTACGCTCAGAATGACAGGAAAGAGGCTCAGAATGACAGGAAAAGGTTCAGGCTGTTTACTAATGTAGTTGCGAGGCTAAAGCCTCGCAACAAAAGACGACCCTAAAGGGTCGCAGCTACATTGGAAAGTAGATTGTCAAAGATTACTAATACATATTCTCAGGCTTAGAATGGCAGACGTGATTTAAGTAACCCTCAGGATCTCTCTGGCGTGTTGAGCCAAAGAAGATGGTACCTGTACCTCTACCTGACCTAAGCCATCGATAGTGAGACCGTAAACGACCCCGGCGCTTTCATAACGAAGCATAGCTGGAACGCCTTCGCTTTCAAGGCGTCCTTTCACAATTTCTGCCTCTGGCTGTCCGCTGGCTATGTAAACTGTAATTAGTTCGGTGTTTTCAGGCAAGACTTGGTTCCTGGGATTGTGTACTAATGTAGTGCGAGGCTTTAGCCTCGCTACACAGTTACTGAAAAACGAAGTTTGTCACGGTTAACCGGATAAAAGCGACTCTGTGAAGGGTCGTACTGCATCTAAGATAAATCTAAGGTCTGGTGAGCAGAGAAGCCGCGCAGGTTTGAATCGGGACATTAGCTGCGTGGGTTTATAAAAATAGTGCCATAACACGACACATACAAGGAATTTAAACCCTGACCGAGGATTAACACTACCCTCGGCCAGGGCTTCACTGTCTAAACCTTTAACTTCTCGGAAAGATATTCTATCTACAGTTTTACTTCGGTGCGCAATTCTGGCTGGAGAAACAGTTGTCCTGCAGAGCCCAAGTGAGTGCGCAGCATTCGGTGTGCGTGGAGCCGGTAATTCCCCAGTTGCCACCTTTGTTGCCACCATAGCAGTCGCTGGTTCCGAAGTGGTTGAGGTGATTATCGTTGATTCTTGGATGAGTACCGATGGTAGCAGCAGCCCAACTCTTGTTGGCGAAGGCGAGGCTTTTTCCCCAGCAGCAGCAACAACTCGCTTGTTTATATGTCGGCTGGGCCGGGCATTCAATGCTCTCCTGACCTGTGGCTGGACATGCTTCTGCAGCCAAGGAAGCTTCACATGCTACCGGATCGTCGCAGGTGGCAAGGGCACCCGGGTCTTCAGTTCGACAAGCGGGACAACCACCAAGGCAGCTGTTTGGATCCCGCGGGCAGTTTACACCGAAAAAGTTGTTGCACCAGCCGGTAGGACCACACAGGCCTGACAGCCGTGACATGGCCTGGATTGGAGTCCTTCCCCAGTTCTGTAGGTAGAGATGCCAGGAGTTCGGATTGTCCTGCCATTTTACCTTATCCCAGGCACAGTTGGCCAGACCAGCGTAAGTATCCTCGGCAAACGCGGCGGCTGGCATCACCAGGGCTACTGTCAGCACCAAAGCAAACAAAATACCGACGATTTTCAAGTTATTACCTCCATTCTAAGTTTTGCTTCTAAAAGGTTCGACCACCCTTTACCAAACGATTTTACAGGGTCAAAACGCTTTTGTCAATAGGTCTACGGGGTCTTGAAAATCATTTTTGCAAAATATACAATTACAGTTTGCTGCAGTTGATTCTCCAGCAGATTGGAGGTGAGAACTTCGTTAATTAAAATCTAAAGGAGGGACGGTGATTTGAATGCTCTCGGAAGACACTTACTACTAGAACTGAAAAATTGTAATCTGGAGGTGCTTAATGACTTAGATTTTCTTAAACGTTGTCTTCATGATGCCGCTGAGCAAATTGGAGCTACCGTAGTTAATGAATGTTTCTATGAATTTAGCCCTCACGGCATAAGCGGCGTGTTAGTTATCTCTGAATCTCATCTGTGCATTCATACTTGGCCGGAATATGGTTATGCCGCTGTAGATATATTTACTTGCGGGGATTCTGTTAGGCCTGAGCTAGCTGTCAAACCACTTGTGGAAAAGCTGGGGTCGAAGAATCCCTCTTTTATTGAGTTGAAAAGGGGTATCTTACAAAATAATCGAGTTGGCTGTGAGCTGAAATGAACGACCCAGATAATCCTGACAAACGTGAATGGCTATATGACGAGGTCAGTCCTGATCTTGCCCAGCTCCATAGGATTAAGAAGGTAATATATTCAGGGCGAACCGAATTCCAGTCAGTTGATATCGTTGATACTGGGAGCTTCGGCATTTGTCTCGTGCTGGATGGTAAGATTCAGTCCAGCGAGCGGGATGAATTCATCTATCACGAAGCCCTGGTTCATCCGGCGATGCTCAGTCACGCGTGTCCTGAGACGGTCTTTATTGCTGGTGGTGGTGAGGGAGCTACTCTGCGCGAGGTGCTGGCTCATAAGACGGTAAAAAGAGTAGTCATGGTGGATATTGACAGGCAGGTTATAGACATCTGCCGCCGTTATCTTTCTTTATTTCATCAGAGCTCTTTTGATGATTCTCGTTTGGAGCTTTGTTTCGCAGATGCCCGGAGGTACTTACAGGAGACTAATGATAGATTCGATGTTGTCATAATCGACCTGGTTGAGCCCCTGGAAGAGGGGCCAGCTTGTTTATTATATACTCAGGAGTTTTATCAGCTAGTTAAAGAAAGGCTGAATCCAGGTGGTATCATGTCTGTCCAGTCTGGAGCTTCTGGCTGGACTAACTTACAAAATTTCGCCGAAATCATCAACACTTTGGAAAGTGTTTTTGCTATAGTCTGTCCGTATCAAGCTTATGTTCCTTCCTTCGTTGACCTGTGGGGGTTCGCTACAGCGTCACAAAGTATCAATCCCACTGAACTATTATCTGAGGGTGTAGACCGTAGAATTGCGGCTCGACTGTTGAGGAAGCCAAAATCATACGATGGTCTGACTCATCAGTCGTTATTCACCCTGCCCAAGCACATCCGCCATCAGTTAGCCATTACAAAAAGAATCATTACCGACAAGAAACCCATTGTTGGCCATTAAGGTTGTGACGGGGCCTGTACATCTCAGGCCTGTTATTGCTCAAGGCGCGATTTGAACTTGGCGTAACTGGCAGCGATACCGAGAGCTTTGGCCGCAGTTTCGAGATTGAGGTAAGTCGGTAATCCCAGAGCTTCTAGCTGGCGTGTCAACTCTTCTTTAGCGGACAATTTTGGCCCGTAAATCCAGATCGCCATCGGTTTTGAGCCCTGTTGCTTTAGCCGGCGAAACGCATCTGATGTGTCTAATGCGTCAGCAGCTAAGGCGGCCCAAAGGACGATGATTGCGCAGTCTACGCTGTCATCGGCTAGCACTGTGGCTATCACCGATTCAAGCGCCTGGGGGAAGTCACTAATGAAAGGTGCCACCTGACCGATATCAACAGGGTTGCTGACCAGTCTGGGAGATATTTTGGCTAGCCTATCAATCGTGGCTGAAGATAGCTGAGCAATGACCAGTCCGTTCTCCATGGCGGCATCGATTGCCATTATACCGGCTGCACCGGATACGGTGACAATAGCAAGTCGATTGCCTGTGGGCAATGGTTGGGAGGCGAAGACCTTTGGTATGTCCAGAAATTCTTGCCAAGTGTTGAGTCGAACAATCCCCGCCTGTGTAAAAGCACTATCGTAAATTTGGTCAGTTCCCGCTAGCGAGCCGGTATGGGAGGCCACAGCTTTGGCAGCCGCTTGGCTTCGACCTGGTTTAAGAATCAGTACTGGTTTGTCTACAACTATCCTGCGGGCTATATCTATAAATTGCCGGCTATCCTTTATATCTTCTAAGTGCATGGCGATGACCCTTGTCTCTGGGTCTACCGCCAGATACTCAAGGAGGTCAATTTCATTGACATCGCATTTATTGCCGAAGTCACATATCTTGCTGATAGGATAGCCGTAGTCTTCAAGGGGCAATGCCTGGGCACCGACAATGCCAGTCTGGGAAGCATAAGCTACAGATCCTCTCTGGATTTTGTTGTAGCCTGTAAAATAAGGGGTGGTCACCAGGCAATTAGCGGTGTTGGTGATGCCTATTGTATTCGGTCCGATAATGCGAAGCCCAGCATTGCGGGCAATATTCATGACATGCTGCTGGAGTTTAGCTCCTTCCCTGTTTGTCTCGGCAAAGCCATCGGATACAATGATGGCCGCTTTTATCCCCTTTTGGGCGCATTGCTCGATAACAGTTGGCACTACTTGTGACGGCGTAATGACAATGACCAGGTCTATGCTGTCAGCCACATGGTTGATCGTAGGATAGACTGGCATGCCTAAAACTTCGCTGTAGTATGGGTTGACGGGATAAATATGGCCTGAGAACCTGAAGTTAAGCAGGTTCTTGATCACCCCGTAGCCGCCTGACCACTCCTCCTTGAACGACCCGATTACGGCAACATTGCGAGCTTCGAAAAATGTCGCCAGGTTACCTTTTGTCTTCAATTCCATTGTCCAGGTTGCGCTCTATTCTCTTTGAGTTTTAGGTTCTACTTCGTTTGCCTTTCCGGTTCAGCTGGACGGTGGATTTCCATGATTATAAAGGTGTGGTCTCCGCGAGTGAGCTGTCCGCAGGTGGTGAAACCGCATTTTTGGAAGCACTTCTGCGCCCGAATGTTACAATTTAAGGTCTTGAGGTGGATCCTTCTCAGGTTAGTTTGCGAAAAGATGTGATTAAGTGAGGTGAGTAGGGCATCAGCCCCGTAACCACGGTTCCAGTAAGCCCGGTCACCAATCATGATGCCTATCTCGGCCTCCTTTTTGGTTTCATCTATATTAAAGTAACTAAAATTGCCAATGTGTCTGCCGTCCAGAGTTTCAATGGCGAAACGGTAGCTTCGATTTGGGCGGTATAGTTCCTCAACGTAGTTTTCTAAGAATTCTTCAAAAGAACATAATATGGGAGTAGCAGCATCGAGACGGCATAGCTCAGCATCTCGCCGCCAGCTATAGTCATTGGCAGCGTCCTGTAAACGCTTTGGACGTAGCTTAACTTTGCTGCCAGTTAACAGTGGTGGCCTGGTTGGGGCTGAAAAAATAGAGGGTCTTCGCAAAAGTGTATCTCCTCCAAGGCTGATTTGGCTGCCTGACAGATTCTGGGTTGAGGATTTTTCGCCAGCTTGTTCAAGGCTTGTTTAGCTTGCTCGCCACCTATTTGACCTAATGCCTTTATAGCTGCCTCTTGAACCTGGCAGTCTTCGTCTTTAATCAACTTTAGGAGGTGAAGCACAGCCTCTTCAGCACCAAGTTCGCCGCAGGCATTAGCAGCCTCGTAACGTATCTCAGCTTCATTACTGTTTAACTCAGTCATTAAAGTAGTCAGCCATGCGGAATCGCAATTGCGCCCCATGGCATATATTGCGCTAGCTTTGAGCTTAACATCATCGGTATGATAGGCTTGCTCTATAAGTTCTTTAACTCGTGGCGAACTGAACGGAGAAACAGCCTCTAAAGCTCGACGCTTCACTCCGGCAGTTTCCACCTTGTTTTCCAAGACCTCTAACAAAGCAGTGTATATCTTGTCTTTGTAGTGAGTGGGAAGCTTGCCTAGTTCGACTAGAAGGGCAAATTTGCCTAGGGCTATGGCTGCTGCTGCCCGCACTTTAGCAGAATTGTCTTCTTTCAAAGCCCGCAGTAGCGGGGTGATGAGAAGGTAGTTTTCTTCTCCGTCTAAACCAGCGATGGCTTGGGTTCTAATGGTTTCGTCCGGGTCGCTGAGGCAGAAAACGAAGACGCCACTGAAATCGAGCCTAAAGTCAACCTCGCTGAGGTGAACAAGCTGAGAGATGACCTGATGCCGTCGTTCTGCATCTGCATTTGCCCAGATTTCTTCCAGGAACTTGAGCTCTTCGCTACCGAGGTCGGACAAATAGACCAGTTTAGAGCTAGCTACAGGCTTGCTTGAATCAGATATTTCCGCGATATGCTGCATTCGGGGGGATAATTCTGCTGCCATCTATTCGTTTTCCTCTTCGTCTCCGTCCTCGTCTTCCAATTCCTCTTCTTCTGGTGGCCACACAGGTTTGGTGTAACGGTCAATGAACTCACCCATAGCTTCAGCGGCTAGTTTCTTCATTTCCTCGTCTGATTCCTTGGCCAGTTTGGCAAGTTCGGATAGATTGATGTTAATGTCTAGCATCTTGGTCAGTATGTCAAGTACTACCAGAGAGGCTTTTGGATTGGGTATTCGAGTAGTGTACATAGGTACCTCGCCCAACAGGCAGATACCTTCAAAACCCATCTCTTTGGCTACCCCCAGAAACAAGCCATTAAGTCCAGCAATTTGAATGTCGCCGCGAAGAATGACGTCATATTTTCTTAATACCTCGAGGAGTTTTTGGTTTGTGGCAGCCCCCCAGACCTTTGGTTTTTCAGTGTGGTGAATTCGGGCAATGGCTGCAGCACAGGTATATACCCTTTTGACTTTGAGTTTTTGACTCACGTCTAGAACACAGCTAGCCAACTCGTAGCCTTTGAAGCTGGGTTGCTCATCGCTGATAAACAAGACTAGATCTCTGCCGGAGGTGGGATTGTGCCAATGATAGAATTTACTTTCCGGGAATTGAGGCGCTTCTATTATGTTGCCTTTGACCATAATGCCGATAGGGTCGAAGAAATCGAAGGGCTCGATTTCTCCAATCTCCTCAGCATTCAGCTTGTCCTTAATATACTTGGCAACTATAAGTGCCACGTTCCCAATCCCGGGCCAAGCTGCAATCAGGTCACATGCCTTAAGACGTGGTTCTTTGTAAAACTTGACTGCGCTTTTCATATACCTACCTCCGCAAGGTTCTAGAATTGCTACCCTGCTTTTGTGGCTACAGTCTTCAATTTTGTAGGGACAGACCTTCAGGTCTGTCCGCTTCGGACAGGTCTAAAGACCTGTCCCTACATTTCTTGTCCAGTAAAGTTCTGATTGTTACCCTGCCTTTGAGGCTACTGACAAGCTAGAGCAGTAGAGGCAGGGGGTCAATAGAAAACCTTCGACCCACCTTGTGTCATTCCCTATTGCTTCAAGCTGTTTTAAAACCTGATACACATTGCCGGCGACCATGGTGTCTTTTACTCTGCCTGTTATTTCCCCGTTTTCTATCTTATAGCCCAGCAAAACATTGCCGCTAAAGTCCCCGTTTAGTATGTTTCCCTGCTCAGCGCCTATTAGTAACTCTACCGCCAAACCCTCCTTTATATCTCTTACCATATCCCAGAAGGAAGCATCACCTTTACCTATAACCAAGGAGCTTGGCGAAGGTGTCGGCAAACCACCATGGCGGCTGCCATTTCCGGTGCTTTGTGTATTAGCCAGGGCTGCTGTCTGCAAATCGTAGATGAAATGTGACACCACCCCTTGGTCAACAAGCGGTATTCGCTGGCTTGGCACACCCTCATCGTCGCAAGGATAACTGGCTACCTGGTAGGGTAAGGTAGCATCATCCCACAAGGAGAAATTTTTGTCAAAAACTTGCTCTCCCAGTTTGTCCTTTAGTGGTGAAGCTCTGTCAAAAACCAATTTACCATTGAAAGCTGACACTAAGGGGGCGATCAGGGAGCTAGCTACGCCATGTGGTGTAAAAATCACCGGCATTGACTTGGTTGATATACTGACATTTCTCTTGGCTAGCTCTAGCTGCTTGATTACCTCTTCAGCTATCGGTCTGAAATCAAGAATTGGGTGACACGAACTATGGCTATCACCAACGAAGAGCATATCCTCGTCCTTAATAAGGACACCTTCAAAGCTCAGACTGAAGAAGCTCTTGTTGTAGCTGGTCTCGCCACCTTCGGAGTTGATGATATGGACTGAAGCAATTCCTCTAGTTATTGATGATTCGCATAGAATGTCTGAAGTATGTTGTTTTATTGTGGCGATAATTTGTTCTCCGAGCTCGACCATATCATCGATAGTTACCGCGCCTATCTGTAAATCAAAGGTATCTATCTTGGGATAAGCCTTTGGGTTGGGAAAGTTGAATTTGGCAGGCATGCCAAATTGACATGTCTCCACTGCCATTTCAACCAGCGTCCTTGACTCGATAAAGCCACTAGCCTGAGCGAAGCCGACCTTTCCGCCTTTGATGAGTCTTAGAGCAGTCCTGGTACTTTCCTTGTCCTGGATTTGCTTTAGCCGATTAGCTTCGAAATGAATAGGAGTCACTTTAGTGGAGATTTGAAACACCTCAGCCTGTTCAGCTACTTTTTTGGCCTGTGACAGAATGTCTTCCATTAACTACCCCCGACCAGACAACGGCGGATTCTTATGTGAGGGCTGCCATTGGAAACAGGTAAAGGTGACTGTTCGCGTTTGCCGCAGCCACCACCCTGATTCATCTGCAGGTCATTGCCGATGGCATCTATGTTGCCCAGAGTGACGAAGATATTGCCGCTGAGCATTACCGGGTGAAGTAACTCTGCTATCTTGCCATTGCGAATCATATAAGCTTCGGCGGCAGAGAAAGTAAACATCTCCAGGCTGGTTGTACCTCCGTACCAGTCCTTGGCATAGATACCTTCTTTGATGTCGCTGATAATATCTTCAAAAGGTAGTGTTCCGAGTTCAATATAGGTATTGGTCATTCTGACTATCGGTGGGAAAAGATAGTTAATTGCCCGGGCATTGCCCGTGGTTTTTTCTCCCATTTTGGCAGCCGTTTCTCGGGAGTGGAGCCTACCTTCGAGGATACCTTCTCTGATGAGATATGTCTTTGTTGCTAGGATGCCTTCATCGTCGTATTTATAGCTGCCCCGCAGTCCGGGAACAGCAGCACCATCAACAATATTTAGGTGCTTGTCGCCAAATTTTCGGCCAAGGACCATGATGTCTTGTAGTCGCTTGTTTTCGTAGACGTGGTCTGCCTCGGACAAATGTCCGAAGGCTTCGTGGGCGAATACGCCAGCCAGAACGGGATCCAGGACTACAGTATATTCGCCTCCCTTGGCCTGAGGTGCTGAAAGAAGCCTTATTGCCCGCCGTGCCATTTGCTTTACCTGCTCTTGCAATCCCTCTATAGCTGAAAAATCGCCCTGGCTTCCTAAACTCAGACCAATCTGCTGGACTTGACCGTCTTCTGACGCTATAGCTGCTAGACGCAGGCTGATGTCTATTTTCGTTTGTTCTATATAAGTGCCTTCAGAGTTGGCAAAGGTTATCTTCCTCTGGCTGTCATTATAGCCGATATTCGATGTTTGAATCTTAGGTGTGCTCAAGATGATGTCGTTATACTCATCAAACAATTGCTTTTTCAAGGCCAGCGGAACAGTCATCGGATTCTTCTCTGTTTCGGCAGTTACCACGTTGATTACTGGCTCTGATTGACTGAACTTGCTAGTTTCCTTGCCGACAAGCCTTGCTTGGTTTATGGCTAACTCTACCTTGTCTCGTAGCTTGTTGACATTATTGAAGCTGACAAAGCCCCAGACGCCTTTGACGAGAGCCCGCACGTTCCCCCCTAGGCTGGATGTTCTGCCTATCTCCTCTAACCTATTGCTGCGGTAAATAATACGCGTTGCCTTGCTTTCCTCAAGCCGAATCTCAACATAATCGGCTTTATGCCCCTTCAAAGAATTAGCAATCTCGTCCTGCATCTTGTTGCCCTCTAGAGCCCATGTATTGTAGCCTGTGGCTGCGGCCAAAGGCAAGCGAAGCAATTCAATCTTGGTAAGATGGTGAAGTTCAACTTAAGAGATTGTTTACGAATGGTAAGCTGTCATTCTGAGGGAGCAAGGCGACCGAAGAATCTAGCTCAGGCCGAACTCTGTGAAGCAGAGGGCCTAGATTCTTCGCTTCGCTCAGAATGACATTCAGGTCCTTACTAGACATTTTCAGCGTAATAGACTTTTTCGAAGTCCAGATATATACTTATTGCGGAGGTATTTAGATGCAGTCCAGTCTCATTGGAAAGGTTGAGAAGGCCAAGCGCTATGCCCAAGAACCCGACCGTGTTACCCTTTCAGAATTCTCCGCAGATTTTCGCGGTGAGCATAACAGCTATACTGTAACTTATAAATGTAATAAATGGCACTGCACCTGTCATTTCTTCTCTCAATGGGAGACTTGCAGCCATACAATGGCATTACAGCGGCTTTTCGCAGGAGTATTACCTAAGGAGGCAGTTGCTCCTCCTGCTGCTGACCTCACCGGCTGACATCTGCCGCCATTGCCCTAGTGACGTAATCTATTGCCTCAGCTACAACAAAGAGGGAACCTGTAATCAGGATAAGGTCTGTCTTTTGAGCTACAGCCAGAGCCTGAGATAAAGCCTTAGAAACATTTTCAATTATATCTACTTTAATGTCCAGCTTGGCAAACTCCTCGACCAGTACCGATATAGAGGCTGCCCTGGGATGAGAAGAGCTGGTAACGATAACGGTGTCAGCGAGAGATTTGAGTTCTCGTGCCATCCCGAGAATATCTTTATCGCACGAGGTGCCAAAGATAACAAAGCACTTATCAAAGTGGAAGAGATTCTTTATAGCTTCTACCAATTTTCTCATTGAATAAGCATTGTGAGCTCCATCAACGACCACCATCGGCTCACGGCTCAAAATCTGAAGCCTGCCCGGCCAGCTTACTTGGCTGAATCCCTGGGCCATGTTTTTGGCTGAGATCTTTGCTCCTAGGCAAACTAAGGCTTCTAAAGCGGCTAAAGCTGTAGCTGCGTTCTCCAGTTGATGGTCTCCGAGCAGAGGAATGGCCAAGTGGTAATTTCCGGTTTTGCCTTGAACTGTCAAGGCTTGTAGATGTAAGTCCCCACCTGTTTTTTGCCAAGTGATGTCTTTGCCGGCTTGAATTAATCTTGCGCCTTGTTGTTGGCAGACCTGCCTAATTACTTTAGCCGCTTCGTCAACTTGTGGAGAACTGACTACAATGCATCCGGGCTTAATTATGCCCGCCTTCTCGGCAGCTATCTTGGCAACGGTGTCACCCAGAATCTCGGTGTGGTCGAGGCTAATTGAGGTAATGACGCAGACGTCAGCTTTGGCTACATTGGTGGCATCGAGCCTGCCCCCCAAGCCTACCTCAAGCACCTGGAAATCCACCTGGCTGTTTTTAAAATAAGCAAAGACGATGGCTGTCAATATCTCGAATGTGGTCAGTTCACCATAGGCAGCTTCCTTGTTTACTTTTTCAACAATTGGCTTGAGTTCTGTTACCAAAGCAGCAAAATTAGCCTCGGAAATCATAGTGCTGTTAATTCTGATGCGTTCTCTCAAACTATGGAGGTGGGGTGAGGTGAATAGCCCTGTCTTGTAGCCGGCGGCGATGAGCACTTGAGAAATCATGGCTGCGGAGCTTCCCTTGCCCTTGGTGCCGGCTATGTGTACTGTCCTTGTTCCGAGATGGGGGTTGCCTAACGGCTGCAGCAGCCTTTCCATCCGCCTTAAGTCATAATTAGCCGATGTGTAAGCAATGCCCGGGATTTTCTCGTAGTCAGTGAAACTTAAGATGTAGTCTTCAGCCTGGCGATAGTTCATTTGAAGTCTTATTATATCACCAGCCAAGTAGCAACGCGTAGTGCTAGACTTTAGCCTCGCCGAGCCCCTGCCAGTGATTCTTTAAGGTCACTCGAATTAGCCATCTTTGGCGTGTGTTAACCAAGAACAGTGAAGTGCTATTTGCTGCTGTGGCTGGTGTTCCTTAAACAAGGCGTCCGGTGCCTCCATTGCTAACTGCACAAGCCGTCAGTTAGTATGTTGTTACGTTACGAATCCTTAGGTATGCAGCATCCAGTTACGACACTGCGGTGGGAGCTGATACTGAAGAGCCAGTCTTTCTTGAAAGCCGTGAAGAGGTAAGAAATAGTACACCAGAGATAAGGAAGGGTAAGGCAGGTGCCCAAAAGATGGGGCTGCTCCACCAACCCTTTCCTATATACCATGCAAAAACCCAGTAGTATAATGGACTGAGGCCTACACAAGCCCAGTATAGGGATAAGTTAAGACTTATTAGGACATAAGCTAGAATTAGCAGTAAGCCCCCAATTCTTTCTCGCCACCAAGATGTAATAAAACCACCCACTGCGATTATAACAGGCATAATTACAAAAAGGAAATCTCCTGTGTCTAACTTGAATCCCCCATCTTGAATTAACATAATAGCAATAGCATCACCAGCTACCATTATAAAGGAGAATGCTGTAATAACTAACCCAATTACTCGTGCTGCCCACCTTATTCCTTTCGCTATACCGTTACGGTTAGTCCGTGACATTGGTTTCCTCATTACAGCAAGCCACAATCCCCTTTAGACTGGCTTTTGTATATTGTAGCAGCTTGACCCTTCATCGCCAAACTCTTGTTTCCCTGTGCAACAGCAACCAATAACTATCCGTGCGGTTATTACAACTCCTAGCCTGTTAGTTTTTACATGCGTGTCAATTAACAAATAGCCAGATTGTTACTCGACTTGTTGCCTCTTGCAATGTGAAAATTTTCAAGCCCGCATTTTAGGGAGCGGGATATCCAGCTGCCGACATATCTTTCTGGCTAGGATAATTTCTATGTCCCGATGACGGGGGACGGTGGCAAGATGCCCGTTCTCTGGATTTAGGAAAGCTGAATGTTTGGCGCCCTCTCGGTGGAGGATACATCCTTCTTTTCTGAGGTGATTGAGGAGGTCACGGCGTTTCACAAGGTTATACCTGAACCTGAATCTTTCTCTTCAGGATTTTTCCAGCTATACCTTTGCTCCTTAGTTCATGCTGGCTTTCCAGTATAAGTTGGACCGCCTCTTTTAGATTTTCTTGGACTTCTTTGATTGTCCTTCCTTGGCTAAAAGCTCCCGGAACTGCCTCTACCCATCCAATGTACCACCTGTCACGCTTCTCAATGGTAGCTTCAAATGTCCGTTCCATCCACGACCTCCTTGTTTGTAAGATTATATAGCGGCCAGAGATGTAAAGTCTACCTTTCCCTTGTTACTAAAGGGCAAAGCCTCCAAATATCTCAGGTTGTAAAACGGGATTACGGCGGCTTGGATACCTTGACTTCTTTAAGTTATAATTTGGCTTGAGTACAACGTGAATTTTACCGATAAGCTTCTGGCGGCTAGACGTCGAAATAAGAGTCTGCTTTGTGTTGGGCTTGACCCAGACCCTGGGCTGATGCCCAAAGTAAGCCTTCTGGAGTTTAATAAGGCTATCGTTGATGCTACCGCCGACCTGGTATGTGCTTATAAGCCCAATCTGGCTTTCTATGAAGCGTTAGGTATCGACGGGCTTAAGCTTTTACAGAAGACAATTGAGCATATACCTGCCAATATTCCCATCATCGGCGATGGTAAGCGAGGTGATATCGGCAACACAACTAAAGCCTACGCTAAAGCCCTTTTTGTAACATTTGGCTTCGATGCCGCTACGGTCAGCCCTTACCTCGGTTTTGATTCAGTTGAACCGTTCATCGAATATAAGGATAAGGGGGTTTTTATCCTGTGCCGGACGTCTAACCCCGGGGCGGTGGATTTTCAGAACTTGGTTAACGCTCAAGGTATACCGCTATATGAGGCAGTAGCTCGGAAAGCCAAAGAGTGGAATATCCAGGGCAATATTGGTTTGGTGGTCGGGGCTACTTATCCTGATGAGTTGAAAGCTATTCGAAAGCTGTGTCCAGAGATGCCGCTTCTTATCCCGGGCATAGGGGCGCAGGGTGGTGACCTGGCTTCGGCGGTCAAATATGGGATTGACGTCCAAGGAGAAAAAGCGATTATCGCTGTCTCACGGCAAATTCTTTATGCTTCTCAAGGAAAAGACTTTGCTCAAGCTGCCCGGCATAGTGCACAAGAGCTGCGTGATAATATCAATAAATTAGTTAGCCAGATTATCCGCTAAGAGGTATGGAAATAGAGTTCGGCGATGTGGTCCGCTTACGGAAAAAGCATCCTTGTGGGGGTGATGAATGGCAGGTGGTGAGGGTGGGGGCTGATATTCGGATAAAGTGCCTAAAGTGCCAGAGGCAGGTTCTTCTGGAACGAGCAACCTTTGAGCGCCGAATGAAAGCCTTGGTCTCAAGAGGTCAGCCGGCAACTGAAGCCAATGCTGAGCCTGCTATCTAAAGGTTTTTTGTTTTTTGCATATTGTTGTGATAGAATCAATTTATAAGGTAAAAAATTTATTCTTGGAGAACTAATTTACCGAGTTGGATGTTGGATCTATCGGGCGTTTAGTTAATTTTGAATTTCAAGAAGGAGGACATCATGCCAGAAGTTTCAGATATAGACCGGGACTACAACTTGTGGGTTTTGCTGCATCAGGTGAGCGACATAATATTCAACGCCAGGGAAGAGGAACTGCGGCAATATAACCTTCCAGCCACACAGGCTGAGGTTCTGTTTGTTATTAAGGCTATCGGTGATAAGGTGACCCCGGCCCAGATATCACGGATGATATTCCGACGTCCTCACTCGGTTTCTGGCATTTTAGACAGGATGACAAAGGCCGGACTCGTGAAGAAAACCAAGGACTTGCACAGGAGGAACTTAGTAAGGGTCACCGTGACCGCGAAAGGGCAGCAAGCTTATAAACAGGCCCTGAAAAGGAAGTCCGTTCAGAAGATAATGTCTTCCCTTTCTGAAGGCGAGCGCCAGAAACTGAAGTCCCTCTTGGAAACATTGCGGAATAAGGGTCTTAAGGAACTTGGGATTGACCCTAAGAAGCTACCATCCCCGAAGTTTGTGTGAGACCCGAAAAACTTAGTTAGTCTGGCTTTGTAGTGCGAGGCTGAAGCCTCGCACTAATCTTTTACATTGAGGTTTTCCTTGTCAGCTTTCCGCCTCTGGTCTATAATTGGTGTTGAACGTGAATCGTTGCATTTTGCATATTGACCTGGATGCTTTCTTTGTTTCCGTAGAGCAAGTACTGGCTCCAGACTTGCGTAGTAAGCCGGTAGTAGTTGGCGGGCGGCCTGACCGCCGTGGTGTGGTAGCCTCAGCTTCTTACGAAGCCCGTGTTTTCGGCATTCGGGCTGGCATGCCTCTGGCCCAGGCTTATTGTCTCTGCCCTAAGGCAATTTTTCTTCAGGGTAGCTTTCCTGCCTATCGCGATGCATCGGGAAGATTTATGGAGATTCTGGCTGATTTTTCGCCTTGCTTGGAGCCAGCAGGACTGGACGAGGCTTATCTTGATGTTACCGGCTGTGAAGCTTATGGTACCCCACGTCAGCTAGCATTGCGCATAAAGGAGCGTGTCAAGAAGGAGCTTAAGCTGATTGCTTCGGTGGGTGTGGCCAGTTGTAAAGTGGTGGCTAAGATTGCTTCTGACTTAGGTAAGCCAGATGGCCTGGTTGAAGTGGCTGCAGGACAAGAAAAGGACTTCTTAGTGCCATTGCCTGCAGCCAGCTTACCTGGCGTTGGTAAAAAAACAGAACAGGCATTGAAGGCGATAGGCATAAGTACTATCGGCCAATTGGCAACCTTGTCACCTGAAGCAATCAATAATCGTTTTGGTGCTGCTGGAGTGATGATTCATCATTATGCCAATGGCATAGATAACCGGGAAGTGGAACCGCCCGGCGAGGCTAAATCTATTAGCCGAGAAACCACTTTTGCTGAAGATACCTTGGATCGAGCCTTTCTTCAAGCTATCCTGCGTTATCTCTGTGAGAGAGTCGGTGCTGAGCTGCGCCAAGAGAGCAAACATGCCAGAACTATAACCTTAAAATTGAGATATGCTGATTTTGAAACCATTACCCGTCGTATTAGTTCGAAAGAAGTTACAGACGCGGATGAAGTCATCTTTGCTGGAGCAGTTAAGTTGCTTGAGCAAGCTCTGGCTAGAAAGCGGAAACTGGTGCGACTTATTGGCGTTGGAGTATCAAACTTGGTCAGTTATGGCAAGCAACTTTATTTGCTTGATTCTGGGTCGCAGCGACTGTGGCATCTAGATAAGGCTATCGACCGTATCCGCAAAAAATATGGCTTTACCGCCATTCAAACTGGACGCACCTTATTACTTAAGGACATTTTTGCTAGCCGCGAAGGTGATTACATATTGGAGACCCCATCGCTTTCCCGTTAAGCTTATTTTTATCAATCCTACTTGTCATTGCGAGCGAAGCGAAGCAATCCCAGCGTCTCGCTCTTAGATTGCTTCAGCGCTGCGCGCTTCGCAATGACAGGGAAGTGAGTAGTATTAAGCTTGTTTTTATCAGGGGTCAAGGTTATAATTAAACCTAACTTTTTCATATTGAAATTTGGAGAAAAAGGAGGGTAGAGATGCCCCCATATGCTTATTTTCGCAAGCAGTTTGTGCCCCTTGCCGAAGCCAAAATTGGTATTCTAACCCATGCTCTGCATTATGGTACCGCTTGTTTTGAGGGCATTCGCGGCAACTGGAATGATGAGCAAGAGCAATTGTTTTTGTTCCGTGTTAAAGACCATTATGAGCGGATGCTTAAAGGCTGTCGCATTTTGAAGATAAACCTCCCTTATTCGGCTGACGAGATGTGCCAGTTAACCGTGAAGCTGGTGGAAAAGAGCGGCTACCGTGAAGACGTCTATATCCGCCCCTTGGCTTACAAGAGTTCTGAAGCTATCGGAGTTCGCCTGCACAATTTAGACGATGATTTTTTTATCATAGTCGCCACATTGCCTGCTTATCTTGATGCTGAGGAAGGGGTTCGCTGCTGTACCTCTTCCTGGAGGCGCGTTGATGATACTATGATTCCAGCTAGGGGCAAGATCACCGGAATTTACGTGAACAGTGCTCTGGCTAAGACCGAGGCCAACGAGCTAGGTTTTGATGAGGCAATTTTATTGAACCATGATGGCCATGTCTCTGAGGGCAGCGGTGAGAATATCTTCCTTGTCCTGGGTGGTAAGCTGGTAACGCCGCAAAGCTCCGATAATATCCTGATGGGCATTACTCGAGATACTGTTATGCAATTGGCTCGGAATGAGATGGGCATAGAGACTGCAGAAAGGTCGGTTGACCGCAGCGAGCTCTATGTTGCTGATGAGGCATTTTTTACTGGTACTGCCGCTCACGTAAGTCCTATCCTGGAAATTGACCATCGCCGGATAGGCAACGGTGAGATAGGGAAGGTGACCAAAGAATTACAGCGCCTCTATTTTGAGGTGATAAAGGGTAAAAATCCTAAATATCTCCATTGGTGCACTCCGGCATATTCTAAACTGGTAAAGACCAGACAGAGTTAACCTCGAGGGTTGCCAAATCGTACCGCCAATCTGACTGCAATCTTCGGCTATCTGCTGGTTTTATCCGCGGGCTTATAGAGACTGTCCGAAAACTCTAACTAGCAATCTGTCTCTCCCACTTTGCGGGAAAAATTATAGCTCATTGGTGATACACATTAAACATGTAGCCCCGAGGCTTTAGCCTCGGGAGCCCGACCCTAAAGGGTCGGGACTACAGTTTCGGACAGCCTGTATATTGTTGTATTGGTTGAGAAGGGGGCTAACGGAGCTCTATTCGCAGTGCTTTTAGCAGGTAGAGGAGACGGCAACTTTCTTCCAAAGTTGTAGTGTAGTGGTAGGCCTCTTCAAGCAGTTGACCGGCAGCAAAACTTCCATGACCACGTACCAGGACGATTTTGTGTGTTGTGAGTGCCTCGGCTATTTCTTCCGCGAACTCTCCGGGCTTTACAGTCGTTCCCCAACCCAGAACCGGCACTCTTGACAGTATTAGACTTCCTTCGACATCGCAAGGAATGATTTCTTGCTCGGAAAAAGACAGGGCAACCGCATGAGCAGGGTGGGCATGTACTATAGCCGAGGCCGGCGTGCGTTTATAAACGGCACGATGGGCTGCCAGTTCTGTTGAGGCTAGGGGTGTAAACCGGTCATTCTTATTGATCCTGGTTTCTACGAGGTCATGTTCTTCAAGGCAACCCAGCATGCTGCTCCGATGAGTGATGCATAGGCGTTCTCCCAGTCTAATGCTGAGATTACCACTGTGAGAGGACACCAGACCTCGGGCACAGAGGTCACGTCCAACAGCCTGAAACTGAGAAACCAGCATCTATCTTACTTTTACACTAATTTTGTGCTGAAAGTCAAACTGAAGATTTCCATCAGGCTAGCTGACGAATCACGGTAATAACCTTGCCCTGGATTTCTACATTATCAGGAGTGGTATAAATCGGTTGCATTTGGGTATTTGCCGGTTCGAGGCGAATACGGTTAGCCTCTCTGAACAATCTTTTGAGGGTGACTTCCTTTTCAGCTTTGAGCCAAGCGGCTACCATATCGCCGTTTTCAGCGTTGCTCACGTATTCCATCAAGACGATATCGCCGTCCTTTATCAGGGCGTCAATCATGGAGGTCCCTTTTACCCTAAGAGCATAGACCCTCTGTTTACCCCGCGTCAAATCCTCAGTAACCTCTAATTCTTCAGAGGCAACTGTGTCCCAGGTTTCTGAGTGAGGAACAGGAATTGGCTCACCGGCGGCTATTTCGCCTATTATCGGTACGGAGATGGTATTGCGATAGCTTCGCCGATTAGTCAAAAGTTCGATGCCGCGTGATATATCTGCATGGCGGCGAATATAACCCGCTGCCTCCAGCCTCGTCAGGTTGTAGGCGACTACCGAGGTGGAGCTTATCTCGCAGCCGCTGACAATGTCCCTGACTGAGGGCGGGTAGCCTCTGGAGTCAAGAAACTTTCGAGTAAAGTTGAGGATGCGTTTCTGTTTTGGTGACAGCGCTTTACTAGTCATGACAAATGTTGGCGCAACTAATCAAATTACTTTTCAGGCTGTGTCAGCACCGGTTGTCTTCTGTTCAGCAATGCTGGAAAGCTTGGCTTGATTAAACTTCTTCATCAAGCGTGACTTACGCCTGGCGGCCGTATTAGGGTGGATGGCCCCCTTTTTGGCAGCTCTGTCGAGGGCACTTGTGGCAGCCACCACAGCTTGTTGGGCCGACTCAAGCTCGTTGCTTGAAATAAGCTTCTCCGCCCTAGTCAAATGGGTCTTGGTAGCACTTTTAACCGACTTATTTCGTAGTCGCTTTCTTTCTGCTGCTCGTGCTGCTTTTTCTGCTGATTTACTTCTGGGCAAATCTGCCTCCTTTCTCAAGAACTAAGACTGGCTTTGGCTTGGCTGACTCTCGTGGCGCTTATAACACCACGTACACCTTGGATTCTGGACAATACTTGAGTTAACTGAGCCATATTTGCGATTTCAAGAGTAGCAAGTACGGCAGTAATTTCATTATGATATGTTGTGCTTATACTGGCTATATTTACTTTGGCCTCGGCGATAATAGTAGTGATATCCCGAAGCAAGCCTACTCTATCCCAGGCGTCGATTTGTACATCGACAGGGTAAACATCCTGTATCTCTCCCCAGCTCACCTCGATGAGGCGTCTCTTGTCTTCGACATTGATAACATTTATGCAGTCTTTGCGATGCACGGTAATCCCCTGGCTCCGAGTAATATAACCTATAATGTGGTCGCCAGGCAAGGGATTGCAGCAACGGGCTAATTGAGTAAGTAAGTCACCCACGCCTAGAACCTGAATTCCTGCCGTGGTCGTCTTTTCGGTGCGTACGGTTTTGGTTACAGCAGGGGTTTCTTCTGGTTCTACGGCCAGCTTGAGCGCCAACTGATGTGGAGTAATGCCACCATAGCCAATAGCTGCCAGAAAATCATCAGAGCTTTCACAATTGAACAATCGTGCTGTTTCTTCAATGTTGGTTATGGCTATGTCTAGCCGCTTGAGTTCTCTGTCCAGAATCTGTCTGCCGCGTTCTATGTTCTGCGTTCGTTCCTGTTTCTTAAACCATTGTCGAATTTTTTCTCGGGCATGTGAAGTCTTGACAAATCCTAAGTCAGGGTTGAGCCAGTCAAGGCTGGGGCCTTTGCCGGCCTTAGCAGTCATAATTTCTATGATTTCGCTATTCTTAAGTTCGTAGTTTAAGGGCACGAGCCTGCCGTTCACCTTGGCGCCTATACAGCGATGTCCTAACTCGGTATGGATACGATAGGCGAAATCAAGGGGTGTGGCACCCTTGGGCAGAGCTTTTATTTCACCTTTGGGTGTATAAACAAAGACCTGGTCAATGAAGACTTCTGTTTTTAACGATTCGAGGAATTCCTCGCTGCCAAGCTCGCCCTGCCACTCAATTAACTGGCGTAGCCAGGCCATCTTGTCTTCAAAGCGCGTATCCTGGCTGGCACCTTCCTTATAGCACCAGTGGGCAGCTACTCCAAAATCGGCGGTTCGGTGCATATCATAGGTCCGAATTTGTATTTCCAGCGGAGTTGTGCCCTGACATAGCACAGTGGTGTGCAATGACTGATATCCGTTGCCTTTAGGATTAGCGATAAAATCGTTAAACTCTTCGGGAAGAGGATGCCACAGGTTGTGGATAACACCTAGTGCTTTATAGCAATCTGGGATTGTATCTACCAGTACCCGGACAGCGAACAGGTCATGAATGTCGTTGAAATCTCTGCCTTGAGCTGCATATCGGTTCAGTTTATTGTAAATGCTGTAGATGTGCTTCGGCCTACCTATGATTTCCGCCTTTATATCAGCTTTATCCAGTTCTCGCCTTAGTATTTGGGTAATCTCATTTATAAAAGCTTCTCGTTGTGTCCGGCGGGTGGCTATCAAGCGAGCCACTTTATGATATTGGCGCGGCTCCAGGTAACGGAAGGATAAGTCCTCCAGTTGCCACTTTATTTGCCAGATACCCAGGCGGTGAGCAAGGGGCGCATATATCTCCAGTGTCTCTTGGGCAATGCTGCGCCGTTTCTCTGGTGATAGAACTCCTAAGGTGTGCATATTGTGTAGTCTATCGGCTAGTTTTATAAACACCACCCTCAAGTCCTCGGCCATAGCGATCAGCATCTTTCGCAGGTTTTGAGCTTGAGATTCTCGTTTGCTGGCTTCGCCCCGACGCAAGGATAATCTACCCAGTTTGGTGGTGCCGTCAACGAGCTTGCTTACTTCCGGGCCAAATTTAGCCTCGATTTTGGCCAAGGGCACTCCACAATCTTCGGGCACGTCGTGGAGTAAGGCTGCGACTAAAGTGGCGGCATCAAGCTGGAGGTCAGCTAACATCATGGCGGTCTGTAACGGGTGGTCTAGATATGGATCGCCGGACTTCCGTACCTGCCCTTTATGAGCGTTTAAGGCGAAGTCATACGCTGTCTCAATTAAAGCCACTTTCTCCGGAGACAGGTATTCTTTAGCTTTCTTTATGAGGGCACCAGCGTCCATCTCAATCCCGCTACGCTAGTATGATAATGCAAACAAAGCGGCAGATGCAAATTCAGACTTACTCGGCAATTTTGTCTCAATCGCTAATATTCACAGAAACCTCATGCGGTCTTCATAAAATGTTCACATTCGCCTGCTGTTGTTTGTAACTGCAAGGGCAACTATGGCGGCTGTGGCTATGGTGTCTAGCTTTTTGATGGACCAACCCACTATTTTATGAAGATGACGCTGTGAGCCTCCAAAGGCTTGACAACCTTTCCATTGTATTGTATACTTTGTTGACCATAATAGTCAACATAATGAGGTAAGGTTATGAAACTATCTACCAGAGGTCGGTATGGCACCAGGGTGTTGTTGGATCTGGCTCTGCATCAGAGAGGAGGCCCGGTTCCGTTGAAAGACATCGCTAAGAGGGAAGAAATCTCGCTTTTGTATTTGGAGCATTTGGTCACTCCCCTTATAGCGGCGGGGCTAATAAGAAGCACGCGGGGTGCTCGTGGTGGCGTCTGTTTGGCCAGGTCACCTGAGGAGATAAAACTTAGCGAAGTGGTTGGGCTGCTTGAAGGCTCGATTGCTCCGGTCGACTGTGTTGATGACCCTAAAGCGTGCTCTCGTTCTGACCTTTGTGTTACCCGCGATATATGGGTTGAACTGAAAGAGGCAATGGATGGGGTTTTAGAGTCTAAAACCTTGCATGACCTGGTAGAGATGCAAAAGAAGAAAGGTAGAACAAATATGGTAGTGTATGACATTTAAACTACCCAGGAACACAGTGTCCATATCTTTGAGCTTTTATAGAACCTGAATAGTCAGGGACTGACCTTAATTATAGTCACTCACAATCTGGAAGTGGCGAAAATAGCTCATAAGGTAATCCATTTAAGAGATAGTGAAATTGTCTAAAAACTTTCAATGTTTATTAAAAACACTGAGGAGGTGAACCAATGGCAAAGGTAGCTCAAAAAGTTGAGAAACTTCGATACAAGACTATAGAGATTCCAAAGCTAACCAGGGGTATAGCCAAGGACTCCACTGAGTTAATCGGGAACACGCCACTGGTCAGGTTGAACCGGATAACTAAGGGTGCAAAAGCAGAGGTAGTAGCAAAGCTCGAGTCCTTTAATCCTATAGGGAGCGTGAAGGACAGGATAGGTGTGTCAATGATTGTTGATGCCGAGGAGAAGGGGCTAATTAACAAAGACACGGTGATTGTCGAGCCTACCAGCGGCAACACTGGTATTTCTCTGGCTTTCGTCTGCGCTGCTAGAGGGTATAAGCTCATCCTTACTATGCCCGATACTATGTCTATGGAAAGGAGGCAGCTCCTAGCTATTTTTGGAGCGGAGCTGGTGCTAACTCCTGGGGTGGAGGGGATGCCGGGGGCAGTGAGGAGGGCGGAACAACTGGTGGCAGAGAACACGAAATATTTTATGCCGCAGCAGTTCAAGAACCCAGTAAATCCAGAGGTGCATCGCCTGACCACGGCTGAGGAGATCTGGAGGGATACCGATGGTAGAGTGGATATCCTGGTAGCTGGGGTTGGGACCGGCGGCACCATTACCGGCGTGGCCGAGGTGATAAAGAAAAGAAAAGCCGATTTTAAAGCTATTGCTGTTGAGCCGGCCGATTCACCTGTTCTTTCCGGTGGCAAACCTGGCCCGCATAAAATCCAGGGCATCGGTGCCGGTTTTGTTCCAGATGTTATGAGATTAGACCTTGCTGATGAGATTATTAAGGTTATCAACGAGGATGCTGGAATAATGGCCAGAAGGCTAGCTAGAGAAGAGGGGATACTAGGAGGCATATCCTCGGGAGCAGCCACTTGGGCAGCGCTAGAGGTTGCTAAAAGGCCGGAGAATGTTGGGAAGCTTATAGTGGTAGTCCTGCCCGATACGGGAGAACGCTATCTCAGCACTTGGCTTTTTCAGGAGCAATTCAATTCCGCATCCAATATCTAAAGGTGATGGAATCCAGGTAGCAAGCGCTAAGTTCGGCAAAGGCAATAATAGCAAACTTGAATAACCAAGCAAAGAAGGAGGTAAAAACATGCTGCACATAAGTCGGTATTTAGCGATGGTAGTACTGATTCTAGCTGCGGTGTCTGTTGCTATAGGAGCCACGTTCATTTTCCAGGCAGTTGACAAGGAAGCCTGGATGAAGGAGGCAATGCGGGCAGAAAAGGTGACTTTCGGCGTCCCGGAAGCTGCGGCGAAAGCTGGCGATGTAATCGATACAGCAGAAGAAGCGCAGGCTGCTGCTGACACTATCAGAGAACATCGTCACAGCATAGCCCCAACCTATCAGGAGCTGTTGGACGGAGGTAAATACGACCCCACCAACCCCAAGCACCTGACCTATTCACAGGCCATAAACATGGAGAACTACTTGTATCTTTCTGTTCTGGGTTTTGGTGTTACCACTGCGCTTATGGGCGCCGGGGTCTTTATGATTCTAGCCGGGATAGCCTTTAGCGCCACCGGGATGGTGTTGCTCAGATTGGCAAGAAGAATATCCTAGACAGGCTAGGTATAGGTACCCGATTGCGAAGGAACAAAAATGATGAGGGAGGTAAAAGCAGATGGCACTTGTCGATACTTTGAAAGGTTCTGAGCTCTTTGGGGGGTTGGAGGTAAGTCACCTAGAAAAGGTGGCGAATCTATGCCGGGGAAGCTCCTACCGAAAAGATGAGACGATCTTCAGAGAGGGAGACGAAGCCAAGGAACTCTATGTTCTGGCAGATGGTAGAGTGGCACTGGAGATGGAGGTACGTCCTCTGCCTGACCGTCCCGGCATACCTACTGCAGTGGAGGTGGTCACTGAGGGTGAGACCTTTGGCTGGTCGGCGCTGGTTGAGCCTTACGTATATACTCTATCTGCACGGTGCCTGGCTCCTTGTAGGGTTCTGGCTATCAATGGTGACATGGTCCGTGGAATCATGGCTGACGACCTCTACCTCGGCTATGAGTTGATGAAACGATTGACAAAGATTATCTCCTTACGGCTTTCGAATACTAGGCTTCGCCTTACGAGTGGGTTGGGTCTAGTCTTGCTGGATAAGGAGCTAAAGCCATCCAAGTAATCGGTTTTCGAGTTTGAAACTGGCTGCTTGTAAGCAGCCAAGGGAGTAACAAACGATGGTGAACTCACGGTATCAGCTTTACCTGATACAAGTTAGGGCTACTTATTCGCCTAGTTTTTACGTCAACTTATCGAATTCGCGCTCAGCACACAAAGGTGAACTAGGACGGTTATTTTGTTTAACACTTTGAGAGAGGATATTCGAACAGTATTTGATAAAGACCCGGCGGCGCGAAGCATGCCCGAGGTTATCTTCTGCTATCCCGGGCTGCACGCCGTTTGGTTTCATCGTTTGGCTCATTTTCTCTGGCGCCATAAGCTCCGGTTTCCGGCTCGCTTTATCTCGCATATCAGCCGCTTTCTAACCGGTATTGAAATCCACCCCGGAGCCAAAATAGGCAGGCGCTTCTTTATAGACCATGGTGCAGGGGTGGTAATTGGAGAGACGGCTGAGATAGGGGATGACGTGTTGATGTATCAGGGGGCAGTCTTGGGCGGGACGAGTTTGAAGAGGGAAAAGCGTCACCCTACTATCGGCAATAATGTGGTGATAGGTACGGGAGCAATAGCGCTAGGTGCTATTACCATCGGTAGTGGTGCCAGGATTGGTTCCGGTTCAGTAGTAGTGAGACCAGTGCCGCCCGGTGCCACAGTGGTGGGAATCCCGGGAAGAGTGGTCGAGGACGGCCATGCTCCGCTTACGAATCTGGAGCACGGTAAGTTGCCTGACCCGGTGGCTGAAGCTATCAGGCTGGTCTTGAGAAAGCAAGATTTATTTGAGCAGCGCCTCAGGAAGCTGGAGAATTCCAGCGGGGTAGCGGTTCTTGAGAACGAATTGGAGGAGATGAAGATGAGAGTCATGAGTGAATTCAGTGAAGGAGATGGAATATGAGGTTTGAAACATTAGCTATTCATGCCGGGGAAAGGCCAGACAAGGCGTTCGGCGCCATCTCGGTGCCCATATATCAAACATCGACCTTTGCGTTTGAAGACGTGGGTAAAACGAGGGGCTATGATTACTCCCGCACGGCAAATCCGACGAGAAAGGTTCTGGAGGATACCCTTGCCCAACTGGAAGGGGGAAAGGCAGGGTTTGCTTTTGCCACCGGCATGGCCGCTGAGACGACGGTTGTGCACCTATTAAAGGCGGGCGACCATGTAATCTCAGGTGATGATGTCTATGGAGGCACTTACCGGCTCTTTCAAAATGTGATGCATGACCTGGGGTTGGAATTTACCTTCCTGAGAATGAATAAAAGACAAGCGATTGAACAGGCAATAAAACCAAACACCAGGATGATATGGATAGAGACACCATCAAATCCGTTACTTAATATAACCGATGTTGAGATAGTGGTCGATATTGCTAAGAAACACGACATATTGACAGTTATAGATAATACCTTTGCCACTCCTTATTTTCTCAGGCCTATAGAATATGGAGTTGACCTGGTTGTTCATTCCACGACCAAGTATCTGAATGGGCATTGTGATGTTGTCGGCGGTGCTGTAGTTACTACCACTGATGAATTGACCCAGAAGGTTCAATTTCTGCTCAATGCTATGGGAACCTGTGCCTCCCCTTTTGACTGCTGGCTGGTGCTTCGTGGGATTCAAACATTGCCCCTGCGGATGAAAAAACATGAGGAAAATGCTATGGCTGTGGCAAGTTATCTTCAAAGTCACAAAGCTGTCAGTAGGGTGTTGTATCCCTGCATTGAATCTCATCCCGGGCATGAGATCGCCAAAAGGCAGATGAAAGGGTTTGGCGGAGTGGTTTCCTTTGAATTAAAAGGGGGCATCAAGGCGGTAGATAACTTTCTAAAAAGGCTAAAGGTGTTCTCTCTGGCGGAATCACTCGGTGGAGTTGCTTCGCTGGCTGAGCACCCGGCAACGATGAGCCATGCCTCAATGCCCCCTGATTACAGGGCAAAAATAGGTATCAGTGATAGTTTAATACGGTTATCAGTAGGCCTGGAGAACATCGATGATTTGATTGCTGATTTGGAACAATCACTCAAGCCCAAATAAAGACCTAAGTTAATGAGGTTCACCAGATTTTCATCATAAATTCATAATATTTTCATAATCGCCTGTTATTATTCAAGAATTACGGCAAAATAGAACTGGAAGGAGAGACGATGAAACTATATCAAGTGGTTGTGAAGGATGTGATATGCAGAAAAGGACGAGTATTATTCGCTAGTCGGGGTTTTAGGAAAAAACCTTGCATCTCTGATAGACATGCAGAAGAAAGGGACAGCAGACATGGTAATGTATGATATTTGAACTTTTAAGGAACACAGTGCCCATTAAAAGCAATGTGAACAGGAGAGTATAAGAGTGAGCAAGAAAATTTTGGTATCAATTTTACTTTTTGGCTTAATTGTGACTGTGGTAGGTTGCAGTCAGGCAGGTACTACGTCTGATACTTCAGCCGGTAATTCGAGCGTTGTGACTGATACCGGTGAACCCAAGGGCTCTGACATACCCAAGACAGAAACTCCGCAGCAGCCTAAAAAAGGTCCGCAAATAATAAAGATTGGTGACCTTCTGAGCAATCCTGATTCTTACAATGGGCAGGTGGTGTTGGAGGGGAAGATTATCAGTGTGTGTGGCGGCAACGGTTGCTGGTTTACCTTGAATGACGGCACCGGGACAATATATGTTGATCTGAAACCAAGTAACCTCTCAATATCTCCGCAAAAGAGAGGGTCCTCGGCCAAAGTTTATGGCGAGGTGACCAAAAAGGGCAGTGATACATATCTCATCGGCACGAAGGTTGAGTTTTAGGTAAGGAGGCTATTGCTGTGAATTTTGTTACTCTAGCCATAAAGAATTTACTACGTCGGCGTGGCAGAACGATTTTGACTATACTGGGAGTTGCCATAGCCATCGCTGTATTGTTCAGCCTCCTTTCTTTTAATTCGGGCTACGAGAAGCAACTGAGCGGGGAGCTTGACAATTTAGGTATTCATATTCTGGCGGTGCCTAAAGGATGCCCTTATGAGGCCGCTTCGCTCATCATCCACGGCGGCGTCATTCCAAAATACCTGATGGGTTCAGCTATTGACGAGGTGAAGAAAGTTGATGGCATAGAGGTCGCCAGCCCTATGCTCCTTCAGCAGTACTACAAAGAGGGCAGACCGCACATCGTATACGGCATTGATAGTGATGACATGAAACGTCTTAAGCCGTGGTGGCAGGTTGAAGGCAGGCTTTTCACACAGAATGAAGGCAATGTCTTGGTTATCGGGCGAAACCTGGCTGAGGAGGAAGGGAAACCAAAGAAAAATGTTGGCGATGTAGTGCCTTTTGGGCCAGATGGGACACCATTTACTATTGTTGGTATCCTGGAAAGGACGGGCACGCAGGACGACGAGTTCCATTTCGTGCCTCTTCCGATGGCACAAAGGGTTTTTGACAAGCCTGACCAGATAACAACTATAGCTATCATGGTAAAAGATATTTCCAAAATATCTGAAATTTCGGGCCAGCTAGAGAAGATTCCTGACGTCCAGGTGGTTACAATGACTCAGATAATGGGCACCATTATGAACCTTGTTGGCTCAGCGCAGACGCTTCTCATTTCGGTCATTATTATAGCCATCATCATCAGTGCTGTTGGCATAATCAATACGCTCCTCATGTCAGTTAACGAGAGGACGAGGGAATTCGGAATGATGAAGGCTGTAGGAGCTTCCGGGCTTGATATAGGTAAACTGGTTTTTATTGAAACGCTGCTCATTACTGCCGGTGGTGGGATACTTGGCTTGATGATTGCGATATTCGGTTCTGGCTTAATCGAGGGCTTTGTCAGGGAAATAGTCCCTTACGCCCCAGCCGGCAACCTAATGACGCCTGAGCCCGGGTTAATCGGGTTGTGTTTGTTGTTTTCGGTCGGTATCGGATTTGTCTGCGGAATATATCCGGCGATCAGGTCGTCTCGCTTAACACCTATGGAGGCTATACGGAGTAATCTGGAATGAAAAAAGAAGAAGTTATTTCAGCAAAAGAGTTAACCAAGATATACCGGCGCGGTAGCGAAGAAATACATGCCCTTAATGATGTCAGCTTTGCTATCAGGAAGGGTGAGTTTGTAGCTGTTGTGGGGCCTTCTGGCTCTGGTAAGACAACGATGTTAAACCTCATAGGCTGTCTTGACACTCCGACTCGGGGTAGCCTCAGGTTGAATGGCACCGAAATTAGCGGCCTTAAGGAGAAGGACCTGGTTAAACTGCGCCGCGAAAATATAGGGTTTGTTTTTCAGCAGTTCTTTCTCCTGCCGACTTTAACTGTGCGGGAGAATATAGAGTTGCCGCTTCTTTTTAACAGAAAAGATGGTTATAAGAGCAAGATAGATGAGATAATCGGGCTCGTTGGACTTAAAGCCAGAGCCGAGCACTTGCCCAGCCAGCTTAGCGGTGGAGAAATGCAGCGGGTAGCTATTGGCAGGGCACTTGTCAACGAACCGAAGATTATCCTGGCTGATGAGCCCACCGGCAACCTGGATTCGGCTACAGCACTTAAAATCTTTGAACTTTTCCGGAATCTCAACAGTCAGGGGCTTACCTTAATTATTGTCAGCCATAATCTGGAGCTGGCAAAAATAGCTCACAGGAAAATTTACTTGAGAGATGGCCAAGTTGTCTGATGTTTTTAGGGCTTCGTTTATAACAGATAGGAGGTGAACCAATGGCAAAAACAATTCAGAAAGTGGAGAAGCTTCAGTATAAGACTATAGAGATACCGAAGCTAACCAGAGGCATAGCCAAGGATTCTACCGAGTTGATTGGGAATACACCTTTGGTCAGATTGAACCGTATAACCGATGGCGCCAAGGCAGAGGTAGTGGCAAAGCTTGAGTCCTTTAATCCTCTAGGAAGTGTAAAGGACAGGATAGGGGTGTCAATGATTGTTGATGCCGAGGAGAAGGGGCTGATTACCAAGGATACGGTAGTCGTTGAGCCTACCAGCGGCAACACAGGTATTGCTCTAGCTTTCGTCTGCGCTGCCAGAGGATATAAGTTACTCCTGACTATGCCTGATACCATGTCCCTGGAGCGGAGGCAACTTCTAGCTATTTTCGGTGCTGAGCTAGTGCTAACTCCTGGGGCAGAGGGTATGCCGGGGGCTGTAAAAAGGGCGGAGCAGTTAGTGGCAGAAAATCCGAACTATGTTATGCCACAGCAGTTCAAGAACCCGTCAAATCCAGAGGTGCACCGTCTGACCACGGCTGAGGAGATCTGGAGAGATACCGAGGGCAAGGTGGATATTTTAGTGGCTGGCGTTGGAACTGGCGGTACTATTACTGGAGTAGCCGAGGTGATAAAAAGTAGAAAGCCCGAATTTAAGGCTATTGCTGTCGAGCCAGTCGCCTCGCCTGTTCTTTCAGGCGGAAAACCTGGCCCTCATAAGATACAGGGTATCGGTGCCGGTTTTGTTCCAGATGTTATGAGATTAGACCTTGCTGATGAGATTATTAAGGTTACCAACGAGGATGCTGGAATAATGGCCAGCTAAGGAGGAGATTTAATGAAGTTATACCAGATAGTACTGAAAGACATAATGCGAAGAAAAAGGCAGATGCTGTATTCTGCCCTGGGTGTAGCTATCGGCACGATGACAGTTGTCGGTATACTAACAATAGCTGTTGCTGGAGAAGCAAAAATTTATAACCAGGTGGATAAATACGGCGCTAACTTGACGGTCATACCGGCAATAAATCAGCTTGATATGAAGTTAGGCGACCTCAGTCTTGGAACTCTGGCAGTTGGGGACAACTATATCCCCGATACAACATTGTTAAAGGTCAAGCAGATAACTGATGATAAGATAAAGGAGTCTTTGTGTGTTGATGGTACTGCTGCTGTGGTTTCTCCAAAGCTGTACATTAACACTAATGTGAGGGGAGTATCTGTGACGGTGGTGGGAATTAACCCGCAGGAAGAAGGCAAAATCAAGACATGGTGGAGAGTGCAAGAAGGCGAATACATCAATGGCACAGACCAAGCCTTGGTTGGGTCAATAGCTGCCCAGTTGCTAAAATTGAGTGTTGGCGAGACTATTACGCTGAACAAAGCTGATGTAACTGTGGCTGGAATTCTTGTGGAGACCGGTTCCAACGACGACTATCAAATTTTTGTTCCTATAGGAACCTTGCAAAAAGCATTTGACAAGGATGGACTAGTTTCTTCTGTTGATATTCGGGCTCCGTGTAACGCCTGTCCTGTGGATCATATTACTGATGATATAAATAAAGGTGTATCGGGAGTGCGGGCGATTGCCGTTAAACAGATAGCTGACTCTGAAGTGGGCATGGTGGAGAGAATGAAGAAATTTATGTTGGCACTGGCCGGAATTACGCTGGCTGTTGGCTGTTTCGGGGTCACCAACACTATGATAACGTCGGTGCACCGAAGAATCAAAGATATCGGGATAATGAGGGCAGTAGGCGCATCACGCAATCAAATACTAAAGGTGTTCATTTATGAGGCCATCGTTATTGGAGTAGTAGGCGGCATCTTTGGATATGTAATTGGAACGCTGCTGGCTTATGCTGTTGGACCAATAATCTTTGCCGGAGTAAACGTTGTATATCTTCCTCAGTATCTGCCCCTCTCATTAGCCCTGGCAATCTTTATTGCTGTCCTTGCCACCGTGTATCCGTCATATTTAGCAGCAAAAATTAAAGTTGCTGACTCTTTCAGGTCTTTATGAGGTGAAAAATGCTAGAAATCAAAAATGTATCAAAAATTTATAGTTCAGGCTTGGCTAAAGTAATTGCCTTGGATGATGTTTCCTTACGTGTGAATAAAGGGGACTTCATAGCTATTATGGGGCCTTCAGGAAGTGGCAAGACTACGCTGTTGAATATCATCGGTGGTTTGGAACAATCTTCCAGTGGCGAGGTGATTTTGGATGGACAGCGCATGGATAATCTAGATGAAAATGCCCTTGTCTCTATCAGGAGAGGAAAACTCGCTTATGTTTTTCAGGCGTATCATTTAATCCCGTCTCTCACCGCTCTGGAGAATGTGTTATTACCTTTGACTTTTTGTGGAGTAAGAGACGGCGATGAGAAAGCCTCCGATGTTTTAGAAAAAGTGGGTTTAAAAGAAAGGGCTCAGCATAAACCCGGTGAATTAAGTGGCGGAGAACAGCAGAGGGTAGCTATTGCTAGGGCACTGGTTACTGACCCGTTATTTATCCTGGCGGATGAGCCAACGGGCAACATGGACCAAAAAACAGGCAGAGAAATCTTAGATTTATTCGATACCTTGCATAAAGAGGGACATACAATCATTATGATTACACATAATCCTGAGATAGCGGAGCATGCCTCAGGAATCGTCGTTCTACAGGATGGACAAATAGTGAATAGATTGAATAAAAAGGGCAATTAGTTTGCCAAATATGACAGCCTGGCAGCGATGTGCCATAGCGTGCTGATGGAGCATCCGAATGTCACCAAACACAGGATTGAAAAAGTAATGGGGTGGGAATTTGTCTCAGGCTAAAACTTTGCGTTGCCGAAAGTGCGGGCAGGAATACCCCTTACAACCTATGAGGGTCTGTGACTTTTGCCTTAGCCCGGTTGAGGTCAACTACGACTACAAGGCTATGGCTGGGGTGCTCAGCCGTGAGAAAATCGCCGAAGGCCCTTTCACTATGTGGCGCTATCGTAGCCTGCTTCCTGTTGAAGGCAAGGAGGAGATTGATATTGGCACCGGCTTTACGCCTCTGCTTAAAGCTGATAATCTGGGACGTGAGCTGGGGCTAGACGAATTTTACATCAAAAATGACTGCCTTAATCCAACCTATTCTTTTAAGGACAGAGCTGTCGCAGTTGCTGTAACCAAAGCACGTGAGTTCGGTTTTGATACGGTGGCCTGTGCCTCAACAGGTAACCTGGCTGCCAGTGTTGCTGCTCATGCGGCTAAGGCAAACATGAAGGCCTATGTCTTTGTCCCCGCCAATGTGGAACCGGGGAAGCTGGTAGGAGTAGCAATCTATAAGCCAAACCTGGTTACTGTCGACGGAAGCTATGATGATGTCAACCGCCTCTGCGCCGAGCTGGCGCAAAGATATAACTGGGGCTTCATCAACATTAATCTCAGGCCATATTATGCCGAGGGTAGCAAGACGCTGGGGTTTGAAGTGGCTGAGCAGCTGGGGTGGCGACCCCCAGACTGTGTAGTTGTGCCTGCTGCCTCAGGTCTCCTTTTTACCCGGATTTGGAAGGGGCTACAGGAACTAGCTATGCTTAAGCTGATCGGACCGGTAAATACTCACATGTATCTGACCCAGGCTACGGGTAGCTCACCAATTGTAAACGCTTTTGATGCAGGTAGCCTTCATGTCCATCCGGTGCTGCCAAATACTATGGTTACTTCCATAGCCATTGGCAATCCAGCTGATGGTTATTATGCCTTGATGGTTGCTAGACAGTCAGGAGGTGGTGCCCAGGCTGTCACAGATGAGGAAGCTATCGAAGGAATGAAATTGCTGGCACAAACTGAAGGCATTTTTGCCGAGGCTGCCGGCGGGGTCGTGATTGCCGGAGTGAAGAAGCTGGCTGCTGCTGGGATAATTAAAAGAGGCCAGCTTACGGTCGCTTGCATCACCGGAGCTGGCCCAAGAACACAAGAGATTGTTTCAGACGTCGTCCGCCCGTTTCATGTCAAACCCAATTTGGAGTCGTTCAGTGAGGTGCTCGGTGTACAGGTTTGAAATCATTACCTGTGTTAGATTAAGATTACATAAGCCAGAGGCAGGAGGATATGATGGCTAAGAGGCAAGTGATGTTTACCTTCCCCCGCGAGTTGATAAAGGAGCCGGTCATTTATAATCTCTCGCATAAGTTCCAGGTGGTGACTAATATACGCCGTGCTGACGTATCAGAAGACAGGGGTTGGGTGGTGCTGGAACTGGAAGGTGAAGACAAAGAGATTGAAGCCGGCATTGCCTGGGTTAGAGACAAGGGTGTTAGAGTTGACCCGATAGTTGGTGATATTGTTGAGGGCTGAGAGATGAAGAGAATATATCTGGATTACGCTGCTACTACGCCGACACATCCTGAGGTGATGAAGGCGATGTTGCCCTATTTCACTGATTCATTCGGCAACCCTTCCAGCATACATTCGCTTGGCCAGGAAGCTAAGGAAGCCATTGAAAAAGCGCGGAATCAGGTTGCAGCTCTTATCGGTGCTAAAAGTGAGGAGGTTGTTTTTACCGGCAGCGGGACAGAAGCGGATAACTTTGTCTTGAAGGGTGTGGCATTGGCAAACCAGGGCAAGGGAAATCACATTATTACCAGCTCAATCGAGCATCATGCCGTGCTGGAGACCTGTAAGTTTCTGGAAAAACAGGGATTCTCGGTCACCTATCTTCCTGTAGATGGTTATGGCATGGTTGACCCAAGCGGTGTCAAAAAGGCAATCACAGGTAAGACCGTCCTCATTTCAGTTATGCATGCCAACAATGAAGTCGGCACTGTAGAACCTATAGCCGAGATAGGGAATATCGCCAGGGAGGCGGAGATTTACTTGCACACCGATGCCGTGCAAACAGCAGGGCATATCCCGGTAGATGTAAATAAGTTGAATGTTGACCTTCTGTCAATCTCGGCACACAAACTCTACGGTCCCAAGGGCATCGGTGCGCTGTATATCAGAAAAGGTACTAAGGTAAGCTCCTTTATGCATGGTGGTGACCAGGAGAGAGGAAAGCGGGCAAGCACTGAGAATGTGCCCGCCATTGTGGGCTTTGGTAAAGCAACGGAAATTGCACAGCGAGAAATGCTCGAAGAAGCCCAAAAGCTGACTGTTCTCCGTGACCAGCTAATTGAAGGCATCCTTAAGAGCATCGAGCATATCCGATTGAATGGCCATCCCGTGATTAGGCTGCCCAACAATGTAAATGTCAGCGTTGATTATGCGGAAGGCGAGTCAATGCTGTTAAATTTGGATCTGGCCGGAATCTGTGTTTCCACAGGTTCAGCTTGTAGCTCATCGGCCCTTGAACCATCCCATGTTCTGGTGGCGATGGGGCTGCCGCATTTACAGGCGCATGGTTCCCTGAGATTCACTTCAGGGAAGTGGACTACTGAGGAAGAGATAAATCAGGTTCTAAACGTACTCCCCGGAGTTGTTTCCAAGCTAAGGGCTATGTCCCCGCTTATCAAAAGCTCCAAATAGCCGCTGAATCAGTTGCTCAAATCATTCATAAGACAGGAGCGTGAACTCAATGAGCGCAATGCCAGAGATAGGAAAGATTTCGCCCAAGCTCTTCGATGAGCTTATATCTACACGTCTGGGGGCTAAGATTGACGAAGTTCTGGTAGGGCCTCAGAACGGAGTAGATGTCGGCATTGTAGAAATCGGGGATAAGGCAGTTTCCTTTACCTGTGACCCTGTATTTATCGTGCCTGAATATGGATGGGAGAGGGCAGCCTGGTTTGCTATTCACATCATCGCCTCCGATTCCGTAACCAGCGGACTGAAACCCAGGTTTCTAGCTATAGATTTGAATCTGCCCATGGAGATGACCGGCGAACAACTGGAGATAATGTGGAAGACCATGCACCATGAGTGTGTCAAACTGGGGATTTCTGTTATCACCGGCCATACAGGTAGGTATGAGAACTGCCATTATCCTATGGTGGGCGGGGCCACCATGGTGGGCATAGGCAATAAGGATGAATATGTCACTCCCAGACTGGCACGCGCTGGAGATAAGATAATCGTTACCAAGGGGCCTGCAATTGAAGCAACGGGTATCTTTGCCACTATGTTCCCTAAACTTATTGAGCATAAGTTTGGGAAGGACTTCAGCCAGAAAGCCCAACGGATTTTTTACAAGATGTCAGTAGTGGATGATGCCATGACCGCAGTCAGTGTCGGGGTAAGAGATAATGGAGTTACCGCCATGCATGATGCCACTGAATGCGGAATATGGGGTGGACTCTATGAAATCTCCCAAGCTGCCAGCCTGGGAGTCAGGGTAGAGATGGAGCGTATAGTAGTTGAGGATTGTGTGCCGGATATATGCAGGTATTTTGGCATCGACCCTTATACCTCTATCAGTGAAGGCACTTTAATCATATCCTGCCGGAGCCATAAAGCCCAGGATATATTAAAGGCGCTGCATCAGAAAGGTATTAAAGCCTCAATTGTCGGGGAGTTCACCGAGCCGAGACAAGGCATGGTGCTGGTAAGAGGAGGCAGGGAAGAAAAGCTGGAGCATCCTATTGTTGACCCATTCTGGAGCGCTTTCTATACGGCTCTTGAGAAGTATAAAGATCAACTCTGAGCCTCTTGGCCTGTCATTCTGAGGGAGCCCTTTGCCCATGTCATCCTGAGGAGCGAAGCGACGAAGGATCAGGCTCAGGATAAACTCCGCCACCGAAGAATCTCTAAGCGGATAGTCTGTGAGATTCTTCGCCTACCGGGCTCAGAATGGCAAAAAGCGTTGCTGAATAATCTTAATTTAGATTCATTCGACCAACTGAATAAAGAAGACTATAATATAGTGAATACCCGTATTGAGGATAGAGCCAACGAAGAATCTTAAACAGAAGGAGGCAAAAGGTGAAAATTGTAACATTGTGTAAAGAGGGCTCTTGCTGCCCGGTGGTAAAAATAACAGAGACACAGGTGGAAATAGGGGAGAAAGGTAACCTTTGCGTCCTCACCAGGGAACAATGGGAGACGCTCAAGGAAAAGATACTAAGCAAAGAGCTATAAGATAAAAGAAACCCATAGCCGGGCCTGCAGTTGCCATACCCACAGCTCGCCCGTGCTCTGAGAGCTGCACTTTTCGCCAGAGATTTCCTGGAAAGCTCTTTGCCTGATTGTAGATGACAAAATGGCCGGAATTATCGCCGTCTGCAAAAGTGACAAAAAGGGAATAAAGAAGGAAGACGTAAAAGAAGGGCTTCTAAGGGAGGACTTCGGCCTTGTCGGCGATGCTCATGCCGATTGCTGCACGCACCGGCAGGTAAGTTTGCTTGCTGTGGAAAGCATCGACAAGATGCGGGCTCTGGGCTTAGAGCTGAAGCCCGGAGATTTCGCCGAGAATTTGACCACTGAGGGGATAGACCTGGTGTCGCTACCTGTCGGCACGAGGATGTCAGTCGGGAAGCAAGTTGTCCTGGAAGTCACTCAAATCGGCAAGGAGTGCCATACCGGGTGCGCTATCTACCAGCAGGTGGGCAAGTGCATCATGCCTGAGGAGGGGGTGTTTGCCAAGGTGATTCGAGGTGGACCTGTCAGGGTCGGAGACAAGATAGAGGTAGGGTAAGATGGTGAGCGAGGTGGAGAGGGTACCTATATTACGGCTTACTGAGGCAGGGAAGAGCACCACCGATGATGTCGTTGTCAGAGAATTTCCTCTTACTATTATCCTGAACAATCAAGAGCTGGTAACTCTGCTGTGTTCCCCTAAAAATCTCGATTATCTGGCTGTCGGCTTCCTTTCCTCCGAGAGGTTGCTCAAAAGCAAAGACGAAATCAAGAAGATAATGGTTGACGACCGGAGAGGTGTGGCACGTGTGGAAACTGAAGAAAGTAACAAACAGGCTGACGAGTTCTTGTTCAAGCGGCTCATTACTTCGGGCTGCGGCAGAGGCGCTTCTTTTTACAGCGCCGCTGACGTCGACGGACAGGTGAAAGTAGAATCTCAGGTTAGAATATCGGCTCTTGACATATTCGAACTGGTAAGGGAGTTTCAGCACCGGTCCCAGATTTTCAGGACGACCGGTGGTGTTCACAGCGCTGCCTTATGCGATACGAAGAGCATTCTGGTTTTTAGTGAGGACATAGGCAGGCATAATGCCATTGATAAAATATTTGGCGAATGTATCTTGAAAGATATACCGACTGATGACCGCATAATAGTCACCAGCGGCAGGGTTTCCTCAGAGATATTGCTTAAAGCGGCTAAAAGAAATATTCCTCTGCTTATCTCCAAATCTGCCCCCACTGACCTGGGGGTGAAGTTGGCCAACGATTTAGGCGTCACCCTTATCGGCTTTGTCAGGGGGAAAAGGATGAATGTTTACTCTAACGACTGGAGGGTAGCGAGCCATGGATAGAGAGCCAGGGCTGACCGAAAAAATCTTAAGTTTAAAAGAAAAAAGAAATGCCGTTATCCTTGTCCATAACTATCAATTGGGCGAGGTTCAGGATATAGCTGACTTCGTTGGCGATTCCCTGGACCTTAGCCAGAGAGCGGCTAAGACCGATGCCAGTGTCATAGTCTTTTGCGGTGTTCATTTCATGGCGGAGACAGCCTCCATACTCTGTCCTGACAAGACGGTCCTGCTTCCAGACATGCATGCCGGCTGTCCTATGGCTAACATGATTACTGCCCCGCAGCTGCGTGCCAGGAAAAAGGAACATCCGAAGGCTACGGTGGTCTGCTACATCAACTCCTCGGCTGCGGTTAAGGCTGAGTCAGATGTTTGCTGCACTTCCGCTAATGCAGTTGGTGTCATAGAAAGCCTGACTGCGGACGAAATACTGTTTGTACCTGACCAGTACCTGGGGCACTATATCTCCACTAAAACCGGCAAGAAGATAATTCTGTGGCCGGGCTTTTGCCCCACCCATGCCCGGATACTGCCTGAGCATATCATCAAACTCAAGCACGAATATCCCGAAGCTAAAGTAGTAGTTCACCCGGAATGCAAGCCGGGGGTGATAGCTCTGGCTGATGAGGTGTTGAGCACCAGCGGTATGATACAGTTTGCCAAAAGGGAAGATGTTCGGCAAATGATTGTGGGCACGGAGATAGGCATAATCTACAGGCTCAGAAAAGAAAATCCGGGCAAGCACTTCATCCCTGTTTCAGAGCAGGCAGTATGCCCCAACATGAAGCTAATCACCCTGGAGAAAGTCCTGTGGTCTCTCGAGGAGACGGCGCCGGTGGTTAAGGTTCCGGAGAAGATACGTCTTAGGGCAAAGAAGGCTGTGGCCAAGATGCTGGAGGTAGGGAGGAGTGCGTGAAAGAGACCGGCAAGATAGTCATCTTCATTACCACCAGCACCGAGGAAGAAGCTCACAGTATAGCTGAGCTGCTGCTTGGTCACAAAAAAGCTGCCTGCGTAAACATCGTGCCCAGGGTGGATTCATCGTTTTGGTGGCAGGGCAAGCTCGATTCAGCCTGGGAAAGCCTTCTCATCATCAAGACCAAAGCCTCGCTGCTCCCCGAAGTCATCGAACTGGTCAAAAGCACCCACAGCTATGAAGTCCCCGAAATAATCGCCCTTCCCGTCATCGGCGGCAACGAAGATTACCTGAAGTGGATTGATGACGAGGTTAAAGAGAGCTGACGTATTGAACGAAACGCTAGGAAGTGTAATATTGAGGAGCCAAACAAAGATAACCCAATTTGCCTGTTGGAGTGCCCACTGTTCGGTAGGATAATGTTGGCCAGCGGTATACACGGCAGGCGATGATCAATCCAAAACTACCACACGCCAGGCAAGAGCCGGTAGCGTACTCTTTGTGCATATTTCGTATAGCCTTCAAGTTCCCGCTTCAGCGTGTCATCCTCTAGAGCTGTCCTTAATATAGCAATGATAATGGTGGCAACAGTGGGTATAAGAGCCCAGTATGAGGTAAGGCCAAATGGTAAAGCGATCATGTAGATGATGCTACCCAAGTAACCTGGATGCCTAACGAACCGATAAGGCCCAGTGGTAACAACATGGTGCCCACGCTCTTTTTGAATACGAACCACACCCGAAAAAAATCGGTTCTCACGCATTGCCCATAGAGTTGGCACATATCCAACTATAAGAAGTACAAGTCCAAGAACTGCACAAATATTCGGTAAAGATCCCGACCAGCCGAATCGGAAGTCAAGTCCAGCAACAATAATGACAGCTAGCGGCCCCAACCGCCCCATAATAAAAGCGAGTGGAAGGTCTTTGCGCTCGTATCCCTTTTTGACTCCAGTGCGCTCTTCTATTAGCCCTGGGTCCAGAAGTACAACGCCAAGCGTGGTGCCTGCAAGCATAACCAAAGCTAACATCCAAGCCCAAAACCACTTTAAACTACCTGCCGTAACAAAGAGGACAGCAATAAAAAAAAGCGTGACAAGGAACGAGAGGATGATGTTACGTAATTTACGTTTCCGGCTCAAATTGCCCACAGCTTCGCTCATGCAAATTCTCTTCTATGAATTCACTAATCCGATCTATCATCCCAACACTTACTGACCTCACCACCACAATTGTAGCACTTCTCCAATCAAAATCGTCGGGATAGGCTAAACCAAACGTAATCGGAATTTCCGGGAACTGCAATCTTGCCTGAACAAAATGAGTTTTCGTGCAATGTTCAAATAATCTAAGGGAAAAACGAGCCCTGCTACTCAGAGTGCTCTCACAATATGTTCGAAATTCTCTTTGGTTCGTTTGCCAAAGTATAACAGGTCAGACAAAATGATAACTTTTTTCGGCTATATTTCTATACATAGCGTCCACAGGCGAAGCCTTCACCCAGTTTACACCACACGCAGCTGCCCACCATCTCGTCGGCGATTATGAGCTGCGATTCGCAGTTGCCACAGAGGCGTTCCTCCCCGGGTTTCATGGGACCGTCGCAGGGAGTGATGGTCATGGGACAAAGCTGGATGCAGCTACCGCATTGCTTACAGAACTCTGGCCGAACTCCGAAGGGATAGTCCACGTGGCGATCCTTGCCCCGTCCGACAAAGCCAATCGCCCTGGCTTTCCAGACCTCGGTGCAAACTCGTACGCAGCGTCCGCATAAAACACAGTCTTCATTCCGAAAGGGATATCGGACTTCCTTGACCCCACAGCGCAGAGCGATGTCTTGAATGGCGCGGGAGTTAGGTGCCTGGGCCACCAGCAGCTCGGCAAGGTTGTGGCGCAGTCTCCTTATCCTGTCCGTATTGGTCATGATTACCATACCCTCCTCCACGTTCAAGGTGCAGGAAGTGGTGACATTGGAACGGCCGTTGACCACATGCTCCACAATGCACAGCCGGCACGCGCCGATGTCGGACAGATAGGGGACATGACACAGATGGGGAATGCAGATGCCGTATTCAATCGCGGTGTCGAGCGCGCTGGTACCCTTGATTGCGTGAATGATAGCCCCATCTATGTTAACGTTGACATATTTCAGCATCTTAACACCTCATTTTCTCAGGCGACTCTAATCGCATCAAATTTACACTCACTTCGGCAAATCCCGCATTTCTGGCAGAGTTGGGCGTCAATTATATGCGCCTGTTTTTTCCTGCCAGTGATTGCCCCGTACACGCACCCGCGTAGACAGACACCGCATCCGTTGCACTTGTCCGGATCAATCGAGTATGTAATCAGAGCTTTGCATACACCGGCCAGGCATTTCTTTTCGTTGATGTGCGCTTCGTATTCCGGGCGGAAGTAACGCAAGGTGGAGAGCACCGGATTGGGCGCGGTCTTGCCGAGTCCGCACAGGGCAGTCTGGGCAACCGTATCGGCCAGCTCCTCCAAAAGGTCAAGCTGCTCCGGTTTCCCGCGGCCTTCGGTGATGTCAGTGATTGTCTCGAGCATGCGGTCAATCCCCAGCCGGCAGGGCAAGCACTTGCCGCACGATTCGTCCTGCAGGAAGGTCAGGAAATACTTGGCCATGTCAACCATGCAGGTCTCCTCATCCATCACCACCATGCCACCCGAGCCAACCATGGAGCCAGCCTCGTAGAGCACATCGAAGTCTATTGGAAGGTCGAACTTATCCATCGGCAGACACCCGCCCGATGGCCCGCCGGTCTGTACCGCCTTGACTCGATTGCCATTGACTGCGCCACCGCCGATGTCAAATACCACCGTGCGGATGGGCGTGCCCATGGCCACTTCGACCAGGCCGGTGTTCTTGATGCGGCCGGTAAGAGCGAGTATCTTGGTGCCCTTGCTCCCCCGGGTCCCCTTGGAGGCAAACCATGATGAACCATTCAAGATAATGGATGGAACGTTGGCCCATGTCTCGACGTTGTTGAGGGTCGTGGGTTTGTGATAAAGACCGTCCACCACCGTGTGGATGTCCTTAGGCCAGGGTTCGCCAACTTTGCCTTCTACTGAGGCCATGAGGGCGGTTGATTCGCCGCAAACAAAGGCCCCTCCGCCCCGGGCGATGTCCACATCGAACGAAAAGGATGAGCCTAGTATGTTGTCGCCGAGGAGACCGAGTTTGCGGGCCTGCTCGACCACAGTGCGGGAGTGCTCGACGGCGAGCGGATACTCGTTACGGACGTAAATATATCCCTTTCGAGCGCCAATTGCCCAGGCTCCAATCATCATACCTTCCAGAACCAGGTGAGGATTGCCTTCGAGCACGCATCGGTCCATATATGCCCCAGGATCGCCCTCGTCCGCGTTACAGATCACGTACTTCTCATCCCCCGGTGCCTCCCGGCACTCGCTCCACTTGCGCCCAGTCGGGAAACCGCCACCACCGCGCCCCCGTAGTCCTGAGGAGACAATCTCCTTGATGACATTTTCCGGGGTCATGCCACGAAGCACTTTAGTCAGAGCAGAATATCCACCAGCCACGATGTAATCCTCAATTGAGCAGGGATCAACATTGAGGTTCTGGGAAAGGATCTGCCGGTCCTGCGCCCGGTAAAAGGGAATCTCAGACATTATCCGGACAGTCTTCCCTGCAACCGGATCGGTATAAAGCAGTCGCTCGATAACCTCCCCTTTCACCACAGTTTGGTAAACGATCTCGAAAGCATCCTCCGGCGAGACATGACAATAAAATATGTTGCCCGGCTCAATGATGATGACAGGTCCTTGCTCACAAAAACCGTGGCACCCGGTGACGCACAGGCGCACCTTCGTGTCCAGCCCCTGCCGGGATAATTCGTCCCTGACCGCGTCAATGACAGCCTGGGACCGCGAGGCCTTACAGCCGGTCCCTCCACACACCATCACTGTAGTGGTAATGTTTTGCCGTTGCCCCCGGAGCCGCTCGCGCAAGTGTTCCAGTTCGCGGAAACTATTGAGCCTGGACATTTTGATTACCCTCCGTCTTCTGGTGGCGAAGAGTCTCGACCAGTTTACGGAGCTTCGCAGGAGTCATGTGGTGATGATAGGAGCCGTTTTCTGCAACAATCGGGCCCAGTGCACAAGCACCCAGGCAGTTAACGTGCTCGACGGAAAAAAGACCGTCGGGGGTCACCTCTCCTGGTTTAACTCCGAGCTGGCCGGTAGCCTGGTCGAGGAGAAGGCGGGCGCCTCGGACGTGACAGGCCGTGCCCATGCACATGGTGAGAACATTTTTGCCGGACGGCTTTAACCGAAAGGCCTTGTAAAAAGAAGCTACCCGGTAGACCTCAATAAGCGGCACACCAAGACCCTGAGACACAATTTGCATAGCCTCTTTGGATATATAGCCGTAGTTTTTCTGAATATCCTGGAGAACTTCGATGAGTTGATTCGGTTGACTGCGGCGTCCTTCAAGGGTTTGTTCGAGCGTTTGGGGCGGCATGTGAACCTCCTTTAATAATAGAGAGTCAGCTTGACTGCTTTTAGAATACTTGATAAGCTCAATGATGTACATACGGAAAAAATGCACTTATATTGCCTATTAAAAATAGGCAATCAAGCGGAGGAATCTAATGGAAAATGAAAAAAATCCTTTTTCTCCAACCGGCGGCAGGCATCTGCCTTTTCCCTCGAAAGACTTGGCCCTTTTATGGCGAATCCCTTTTCACGGCGAAACCGAACCTGACAAGGTCGAGAACGTGTTACGCGAGCGCATCAAAGAATTGAACTGCCTTTATGAGATCTCGCAACTGGCCGAGTGCTATCTGCATTCCCTTGACGATCTGCTACAGGAGCTTGTGAACTTCTTGCCGTATTCATGGCAATATCCGGAGGTCACCTGCGCCCGTATCCTTTTTAAGGAAAAAATCTACACGAGCGATAGATTCAAGGTGACCAGCTGGCGACAATCAGCACGGATTTACATGTATCATGAGCCGGTGGGTGAGGTCGGTATTTTCTACTTGGAAGAATGCCCGCCGGCTGATGAAGGACCTTTTCTGAAAGAGGAACGGGCTCTGCTGGACACAGTGGCCGAGCAGATCGGCACCATTGCCACCCGGATATCGGCAGAGATGGAATTGCAGGAGGCCAACCGACAATTGACCTTGGAACGTCAAGCCTTACAGGAAGCCAATACTGCCTTGCGGATACTTCTGTCCCGGATTGAGCAGGAGAAACAGGAAATCCACCGGGATATTAAAACGAATGTCGAAAAAATCCTTATGCCTATACTGCGCGCCCTGGCCTCGCAACTGTCCCCGGCCCAGGTTAAATATGTGGATATGCTCCAGAATAACCTCGAGGAAATCACCTCGCCATTCATCAGTAAATTATCTCTTTCCTACCACTCGATGACACCGACCGAAATCGCCATCTGCAACATGATCCGGAACGGAATGCGTACCAAAGAAATCGCCGAGATGCGGGGTATATCCGAGGCCACCATCAACCGCCATCGGGAGAAGATCCGGCGCAAACTCAAAATCACCAACCAGGATGTTAATCTGGCGACTTTCCTGCAATCAGGCATGTGGGAGGGCAAAGAGAAGTTACCGCTCTAGGACAGTTCATCTACTAGAATTGTTGAGGGCAACAACTGGATACTCCGACGCCTTGCCAAATTCGGAAAGCGTTTCTTTTTTCCCTCAAATTCTATTCTTTCCTACCTAATGTAAGAGGGGGAAATCAAAGTATCTAGTTCTTCTGATTTAACCTTGCGACTTCTCGTTGAACGGAGCAAGATTGCACAACAGTCAGAAATGTGCAATCGTGTTCCAGCGCACTGAGCCAGAGAGATTCGAACGATGACGCCTAGATTAATATTATTACCGAGAATTGAACCTGGATTGGGGTAAACAGTTAAAGAATCTGAAGCTAAAGTAGGGTAATAATATTACCTCACTGGTAGGCCGCATTGGACAGATTCCGAACTCGTGTTTGGTAAGAAACAACTTATCCCGGCTTTGCAGAAGTTCCTTACATCTCCAGCTACAATCTCTATCTCTATACCCTTGCTTAAGTCCTTCTCTATTAGCTTTTTAAGCTCATGTCCATCGTAATCGTTATCTCGTCCTGGACTAACGCTGGTTACAAGCTCTGTCTCAGTGTTAAGGCTTACTTGGTCCTTATGGCCATAGAAATACTATACTGCTCCCCATTAAGGAAAGGGCTTCACTAAGAGAGTAAAATGGCTGAATAACAAGGAGAAAACAGCCATGCAAAAGCGAAGATGGGACCCTAAGACCAAGGCCATGATTGTCCTGCAGGGCTTGAAAGGCAAGCCAATTGCTCAACTCTGCGCTGAGCACCAGATCAGTCAGGCTCAATACTATCTATGGCGCGACCAGTTCCTGGCCAACATGCATCGGACATTTGTCAGCGATGACCGCCGGGAGAAGGTCCTGACCCGGGAGAACGTGCACCTTAAAAAGATCATCGGGGACCTCACGGTAGAGTTAAAAAAAATCGAAGAGTGGCAGGGATGAAACGCAAAGAATCAGCCCTTATAACGGAACGCAATTCTGCTGTCGTAGAACAGATCAAGCAGATAAAAGCAGATCATCCTTTCTGGGGCTACCGGCGTACCTGGGCGTACCTGAAATATGTGGACGGCCTTGATATCAATAAGAAGCGCGTGCTCCGGCTGATGCAGAAACACGAACTATCGGTACGACCTAACATGAAGCTCAAAGCAACGAGAACTCCAACGAGGAGCAAACCGAAGCCTGACAGGCCCAACCAGTGGTGGGGCATAGACATGACCAAGGTGATGGTCGAAGGTTTTGGCTGGATGTATATCGTAGCCGTTCTTGACTGGTACACTAAAAAGATCGTTGGGTATTACACCGGCATGGAGTGCCGGAGCAGGCACTGGCTTGAAGCTCTGGACAGTGCGGTCAACAGGCAGTTCCCTGATGGCGTCCGCGAGAAATCTCTGCACCTGATGTCGGATAATGGAAGCCAACCTACCGCAATCAGCTTCATGAAAGCCTGTAGGGAGATGGATATTCACCAGGTATTTACCAGCTACAGTAATCCGAAGGGCAATGCTGATACAGAACGACTATTCAGGACGATGAAAGAGGAACTCCTGTGGCTGCGTGAATGGAAAAGCCCGTTTGAGCTGGCAGACGCCCTGAGCAATTGGGCCGAATACTACAATAGAAATTACTTGCATTCTTCACTGGGATATAAAACACCGAAGCAATTCGAGGAGGAATATCAAAACAGTCGGATTACTCAGTTAGTTGGGGCTTGATTTAATGGGGTGCATTACAAGA
>Ga0194113_10000142_pt1 | contig 82278 bp, 70 predicted proteins | sample TA2MahC200mmetaG_FD_146193 | JGI IMG/M metagenome (GOLD analysis project Ga0194113, IMG submission 146193) | Freshwater microbial communities from Lake Tanganyika, Tanzania - TA2015017 Mahale Deep Cast 200m | ecosystem: Environmental > Aquatic > Freshwater > Lake | place: Tanzania: Lake...
GGTCGGACGGGGGGGACGGGTCGGACGAGTGGGACGGGTCGGACGGGGTGGCGCGGTACTTCCGCCGCACGGCCAGCGCTTGGGGCGAGTCCTTGGCCCAGATCGGCAGGCCCCGGTGCCGCAGGAAGTCCTCACAATCGCGCAAGAGTTCCTCGAGACTGGCACGGGCCACGTTGGTGAGCTTGATTTCGATCTTTTTCGAGGTGCCAGAGGCCACACTACCCTCCTCGATGTTCCGCACGCCGCTACGGGCGGCCTGCACCATTTGGTCGTGGGTGCGCGAGCGCCGGTCCAGGAAGCGGTCGCAGAAGATCACGGTGGCGTCATAGACCGCCTGCGCTGCCTGGAAGCTCCGGAGTCTACGGTAGCCCCCATGCTTAGGCAGGAGTCGTTGGCGGTGGTCCGACTGGTCCGACGGGTTTGACCGGTCCGACTCGTCCGACTCACTCATAGAACCTCCTGCCCTACCGCCCCACCACCGTAAACATCACGTGCCAGCCGCGGCCGCACGGGGTGGGGTCGCCTTGGCTCTCCGCCAGATCCGCCGGGCCATACTCGCCGGCACAATAGGCCCCAAACAGCGGCAAGTCTTTGCCCACCGATCCTTGGATCGCCTCGAGTTCGTCCGCTAACCGCTCGAGTTTGCCTTTGCGCCCGCCACAGTTGAATGCCAGCACCGCGAGCGGCTTGGCCGGCGCACGTTCGAGCGCCGCCGCCGACCCGGAGCGGGCCGTGGCGATCACCTCCTCGTTGGTCTTGGCTTGCCGTCCGGTTTGGGTGACCTCGAACGGCCCGGTGAGCAGCAAGGCGATGGCGCTGTCGGTGTAGGTTGCGCCGCGAAAATAGACCCAGTTTTGGCCGGCGTTCTTGTTGACCGAACCGCCCGTGATCGGCAGGCGTTTGCCCACGACTTTCTGGACGCCGTCCAGCAAGAACTGGTTCTTCGGCGAATGCGCATCCGAGATCAACAACAGTAAGGCCCCTTGCTCGAGGCGGGACAACTGCCGGGCCAGTCGTTCCCCGGCGCGCCCCAGCGCCGCCGCCAAGGCCCCTTCGTGCTGCTCGAGGGTTAGACCCGCTGCGCCCATCTGCTCCGCCAAGGCCACCTCGAGCCCCACGCGCGTCCCGCCCATGCCCAGCAATACCACGCCGTCGTAATCCACAACGCCCGCTTGGGTAAACCCGCCATAGGACGAGCCGCCAAACAAGAGTTCTCTCGGGAATACCGAGGCTACGCCGTCCAGCAGCGCCTGCTTGTTCGCGAGGTCCTCGAACGAGTCCATCACCAAGACCGCTTGAGGGGCTACGTCGCCCAGGGCCGACTGCAACGCCTTGGCCGCCTGCCGGCCAGCCTCGGTTGGGTTCTCGCCCGTAGCTGCGGCGGTGCGAAGAACCAGCGGGTCCTCCGCGGCTCGCGCCAGGTTGAGGCTTGCGGTCAACGCCGACACGAGGATTCCGATCCAGACTTGTTTCATCGTTGTTACCTCAATGGATGGAGCTCGAGAAGCCGAACTCGATGTGGCTATCCCAGGGGAGCGTCGCGCCAAACGCCGCCCCTTGCCAGCGGCACCACGACTGCGGATGCCGTTGGTCTTCCCAAAGGTTCATCACCGCGCCCAGATCGCGCAGACCCGAGCCCTCGGCCTCATGCACCAGGAGCGAGAAGCGGAAGGGACGACCCGGCGTGGGCCGCAACTCCGGCACCAGCGTCAGCGGCACGGCCACCTCATAGTGTGTGGCGGCGCCGGTGCGCGTGACCTGTGCCTGGACCTCGCCGCACTCGAGGCCGGCCAGCGCTCGCGTTTCTTTGGTCAGAGCTAGGTCCGCTCCCGGCCGCAGCAGCAGGTAACAGCGCGCCGGCCCGTTCTGTTCCGGAGGGACCACGACAAACTCGTACCGACCCGGCACGTCCCCCCTCTCGGCTGCCAGCGCGAGTTGCATCGCGGCCGGTCGCCCCTGCTCAGCCCGCACCGCCACGCAGAATTGGCGCCGGTTCCAGCACGTCATCACGGTGGTCGGTCGGCCTGCTGCGGCAAAGGCGATCGGGGCGGCGTCCTGCCAATCGTCGAGTGCGCCATCGATCTGCGGCCGCAGGTAGGGCGCCGTGGCGCAGACGACCAGTTGGGTCCGCGTGACCGTCGTGTTACCGACCCGAGCCTCGACCACCACGGGGTAACGGTTGGCGGCGACGTCCAACGCACGCTCGAGGGTGAACGCTCCCTGCGCCGTCGCGTGGGGGGCCAACTCGACGGTTTGCTCCGCCGGCGCGGTGCGCCAACCCTCCGGCCAACTCACGCGCACCACGGCCCGCACCGGATCGGTCGTCAGGTTCTTGACCTGCACATTGACCACCGGCCCGGTCGAGGGCATCACCAGGAAATTCTCGACCCGGAGCCGCACGGGCTCGGCTAACCCGCCTGGGAGGGGCGCGAGCCCGGACAGCAGGGCCAGCAGACCGGCCTGGCGGAGGGACTGGCTCACGGTGTTCATGGGGTGTTGCGTCGGTGGCCTACTGAGCCCGGTTGACCGGAAAAGATCAAGCCGCTTCCCCGCTTCCCCGCTTGGCCTCAGAGCGTGAGTTGGTCCCCTTGAGCGGGCAACACCGGATCGAGTCCGTACCGTTGCCGGATCAGATCCGCCAACGGTTCTCGCCCGCGCGCCTCACCGTGCGTGAGGACCACCCGGGGTTTCCCCGGCGCCAGGTGGCTGAACCACTCGATCAACCCGCTTTGACCCGCGTGGGCGCTGAATCCGTTCAGCGTGTGAATTCGCGCCTTCACAGCGACGGTTTCGCCGAAGATCTTGACCGTCTTGTGGCCGTCCACCAGTCGCCGGCCCAACGTGCCTTCGCCCTGGTAACCGACAATCATCACGGCGGTGTCGGGTTGCCACAACCCATGCTTGAGATGATGCAGGATGCGGCCCGCGGTGCACATGCCTGAGCCGGCCATAATGAGGCACGGCCCCGGCGCGTCGTTGAGCTGCATCGAGTCCTGTGCCGTAGGCGTGGGCACGACGTGAGGTTGGCCTCGCGCGATGTCACAGGCCCGCCGCAGCGCTTGGGCGTCTTGGTCGAACAGATCGGGATGACGCCGGTAGATCTCGGTGGCCTCGATCGCCATCGGGCTGTCGAGGTAGACCGGGAAGGGCTTCAGCGTCCCGGCGCAGAACAACTCGTCCATGTGATAGAGAATCTGTTGCGTGCGGCCCACGGCGAAGGCCGGCACTAAAATGCGCGCCTTGCGCGCGACCGCCTGCTCGATGATCGTGCGGAACTCGGCGAGCGTCTCGGCGACGGGCTTGTTGTCCCGGTCGCCGTATGTGGATTCGAGGAAGACCAGGTCCGCCGTGTGAAACGGCTCCGCGTCGCGCACGATCGCCAGCCCGGGCGGACCCACGTCGCCGGAAAACACCACCGTCATGGTGCGGCCGTCTTCTTGGACCTGTAACTGAATGCTGGCCGAGCCGAGCATGTGCCCGGCGATGCGATAGCGCGCCGTGACGCCTTCGGCGGCCGCAAAGGCTTGGTCGAACTCGACCAAGCGGAAGCGTTCGAGGGTCTGCTCGACCTCGCCCGCATGGTAGAGCGGCTCCAGGAGCGGCTTGCCGGCGCGCCGGCGCTTGCGGTTGTGTCGCTCGATCTCGTAAGCCTGCACCTTCGCCGAGTCGCGCAGGATCAACCCCGCCAGATCGCGCGTGGCGTCGGTGGCGTGAATGGGGCCGGAGAAACCGGCTTTGACCAGGAGCGGCAAGCGCCCGACGTGGTCCAGATGCGCATGGGTCAGAAGCACGGCGTCGAGCCGCCGCGGGCGCAGCCCCGCGGGCAAGGCGTTCTTGGCTTCTTGCCGCGCGCCGCCCTGGAACATCCCAAAGTCCACCATCACCCGCGCCTGCTCGGTCTCCACCAGATAGGCTGAGCCGGTCACTTCACCTGCTGCACCGTGAACGCTGATCTTCATGGTTGTGTGTTCTCCCGAGCCAACGGACCGCGCCCGGCCGCGGCTACCCCGGCGGTGGCGCGGTCCGCCTCGCTACCCGCCCAGCATGCCAGCCAACGGCAGATCCTGCCAGCCCTTTCCCACCTCTCGGCTGGGCCGGGCACCGCCTCAAAACGGCCAGAACCTGGGGATAAAGTAGGTGGCCAACGCGCAGAAGATCAGGTTCAGCGGGATGCCGACCTTGAGGAAATCGGCGAACCGATAGCCGCCGGCGTTGTAGACCATAGTGTTGGTCTGGTACCCGACCGGCGTGGCGAAGCCGGTCGAGGCCGCGAAGGTCACCGCGACCAAGAACGGGCGCGGGTCCACCCCCAGTTCTGCGGCGGTGGAAATGGCCACGGGCGCCAGGAGCACCGCGGCGGCGTTGCTGCTCATGAACTCCGTGAGGATCGCCGTTACGAGGTAAAGCCCCGCCAGGACCAGGACCGGGTGGGATTGGCCCAGTGGACCCAGGGCCCGGGCGGCGAACCAGTGGGCGGCGCCGGAACGTTCCAGGGCCAAGCCCAGCGGCAAAAGGCCGGCCAACAACACGACGACATGCCAGTTGATGGCTTGGTAGGCGTCCTCGGCCCGCAGGCAGCGCGACAGCACCAGGGCCGCACACCCGAGCAGGGCGGTTGCCACGATCGGCAGCAGGTTCAGCGCCGCCAAGAACACCACCCCCACCACAATGCCCAACGCCACCGGCGCTTTGCGCCGGTCCAACGCCACGTCCCGCCGCGGTTCGAGCACGACGAAGTGGTCGTCATCGCGCAGCCGGGCGATGGCTGGCTTGGGGCCCAGCAGCAGGAGCGCGTCGCCCAATCGGAGGCGCACCCGGCCCAACCGCTCGCGCAAGGTCTGTCCGCGCCGGCGCAGCGCCACCACGTCCACGGAGTATCGCTCCGAGACAAAGAGCACGACCGCCCCGGCAACGATCAGGAGGACCAGCGCAATCGACATGGGCTCGGCGCTGCGGCCGCAGGCCCGGCCGCCGTGAACCGAACGTCAGCCTTCGTCGTCCACCTTGAAGCCGATCTTCAGGGTCACCTGCCAGTGCTTCACCCGGCCTTGCTCGATGTCGCCCCGAGTCTCGATCACCTGGAACCACCGCAGGTTCTTCACCGTCCGATGCGCCCGCGCGAGGGCGCCCTGGACGGCATCCTCGATGGTCGTCGTCGACGTGCCGGTGAGTTCGATGAGTTTGTACACGTGGTCGTGCATGGCGTGCCATTACGGCATCATCCGGGCCTCAACACAAGCCTACAGGGCAACCGCACGCCGCCTGGCGAATCCGCCCCCAGGCGCGGTCCGTGGTCCGCTCGATCCCGCGGACGGACCCGCCGCGGCCGGCTTCGGAGCCGGTGGCGGCGCGCGGCACGGCGCGATACTGTTGACATATCAACAATCTACTGGTAAACATTCGCACGTGTCGCCCAGCCAGCACGTCATGCCGCCGACACCGGGCCCCCGCTACGAGGCCCTGCTCGAACTGCTCCGGACCGCCGACACCGTCTGGCAAACCAGCCGCGTGTTCTTCGCGCGGTGGGACTTGAGCCCGAGCCAGTTTAACCTGCTCAACTTACTGGCCGACCAAGCCGCGGGCCGGTCGCAGAGCGAGTTGAGCCGGGCGTTGATCATGCACCGGTCCAACGCGACCGGCTTGGTGGATCGGCTCGAGCAGCGCGGTCTGGTGCGGCGCACCGAGAGCGCGCAGGACCGTCGCGCGTGGCGGGTGGTGCTCACCCCGGCTGGGCGCCGGTTGCTGGCGCGGATCCTGCCGCGGTACCACGAAGCCGCCGAGGCCGTGGGCGACTTCATCGAAGCCGCCGAAGCTCGCGCCCTGATCCATACCCTGCGGCAACTCGGCGATCGAGCTAGGCAACTCGCCCCGCGCTATGCCCGTAGCCGAGCCTAACTCCGGCGGCGACCTCGCCGCGCCGCGGACGTCCAACCTAGCCCCCGTCCGGGTCGGCCAGGGTCCCTTGGGCCTGGCTGCGGGGATCCCGCTGGCCGGTGGCGCGGTGTTGGCCTTCCACACTGCGTTCCTGATCGACCGGTGCTGGTGGCTGGCGGTCGTCTATCTGGCCTGCCTCTTCGCCCTGCGCCGCCTGCGTTCGGCGCGCCAGGCCTTCTACACCGGGCTCGGCATTGGGCTAGGTCTGTTCCCCCCGCACCTGCACTTTTTCTGGGCGTTGTTCGGACCGGCAGCAGCGGTGCTCTGGCTGGTGCTGGCTTTCTGGCACGGCTTGTTTCTGCTGCTCTTGCGCGCCGTGCACGAACGCGGAGGCACGGCCTGGGCCACGCTGTGGGCGCCGGTCTTGTGGCTCGGCGTCGAGTACTTTCGCAGCGAACTCTACTATCTGCGGTTTTCCTGGCTCACGGTGGGTTATCTGCTGCCCGTCTCGGTGTCCGGCCCGCTGCTGCCCTGGCTGGGTGTCTACGGCGTCAGCGTCCCGCTGATGCTGCTGGGCGCGTTCTTGGCGCGGGGAGTCGAGGACCTGCGCTCCGCGCGAGGTTGGCCGCGGTCCGGAGCACTGCTGGGGTTCGGCGTGGCGATCGTGGGACTCGGCGCCGCGTACGCTCTGGGGGTGAGCCGAGCCCAGTCTCGGGCGGAACCGACGCAGGCACTCCGGGTCGCCGGCATCCAACTCGAGTTCCCCGCGCTCCCCGAAGTGCTCGCGCACCTTGAACGCGTGCTCACCTCGCACCCCGAGACGGAGCTCTTTGTGCTCAGTGAATACACCTTTCAGGGGCCGGTGCCTGAGGAAGTGCGGCAATGGTGCCGGCAGCATCGACGTTGGTTGTTGGCTGGGGGCAAAGAGCCTGTGGGCACCGACCGATTCTACAACACCGCGTATGGGATCGGTCCCGACGGCGAAGTTGCGTTTCAGCAGGCCAAGGCCGTGCCCATCCAGTTCTTCCAGGACGGCGAACCGGCCCCCGAGCAAAGGATCTGGGCCTCGCCCTGGGGCCCGCTCGGCGTGTGCATCTGCTACGATCTCAATTACTCGCGGGTCGTGGACCGGTTGATCCGCCAGGGGGCACGGGCGCTCCTGGTGCCGGCCATGGACGTCGAGGCCTGGGGCCGGCACGAGCACCGGCTCAATGCCCAATTGACACCGGTGCGCGCCGCCGAGCACCGCGTGCCCATCTTGCGCGTGGCCAGTTCGGGCATCTCCCAGCTCATCGGCGGCACCGACGGGCAAGTCTCCGCCGTCGGCGCCGTGCCGGGTCAAGGGGACGTGATCGCTGGGCGCCTGGAGTGGCCGGCCCACCGCAGGCCGGCTTTGCCGTGGGATCGCTGGCTGGGGCCCCTGAGCGTCTGGGCCAGCGGGGCGCTGCTGCTCTGGCTGGGCGTAGAGGCACTTCGGCGCCAACGCCCGCCGCGAGCCGCGCCGGCCCCGGTGCGCCGGCCCCTCACACCCGCGGGCAAGGCCAACGTGGCTGGGGACCCGCCGGCTCCGCCGAATCCGTCCTGTACTCCGAGCGGTTGAACCTCTTCCCCACCGTCTCACTGGCTTTGCACCATGCGCGCCGTCCTCCACTTCTGCCTCCGGTTGCTCTTCGGATTTCGCCACGAGAACGCCGAGGTCCTCAAGACCCCCGGGCCCGTGTTGCTGATTCCGAACCATGTGTGTTGGATCGACTGGCTCTTCCTCTACGTGCTGCTGGAGCTGGACTGGAGGTATGTCGTGTCGCGGGTGGCGGCGCAGTATAGCTGGGTGCACCGACTGCTCCTGTTGAATCGACGGACTTTTCCGATCGACAACGTGTCGCCCTACGCGGTCAAGCGGATGGCCGAACACCTCGAACGCGGGGGGCGCCTGGTGTTGTATGCCGAAGGCCAGCTCACCCGGACCGGCTCGTTGATGAAGATCTACGAAGGCACCGGTTTCCTCCTGCACCGGACGCAAGCCAAGGTGATTACCTGTTATGTGCGGGGCGCCCATCGCCTGCGTTGGTCGCGCCAGCCCGGCTGGCGCAAGTGGTGGCCTCGGATCACCCTTCACTTCAGCCCAGTCCTGACCCCACGCGCCCTAACGCGCGTTCCCACCGCCCGCGCGCGAACCCAGCTCAGCGCTTGGTTGCGCGACCGGATGGTCCAGCAACAGTTTGCCACCGAGATGGAGCGCGGTCCTGCGCACGTGCTCGAGGCCATCCTGGACGCCGCGCGCGTCCAGCCCAACCGCATCGTCCTGCAGGACTCGACCACGCAAGAGTTGAGCTACCGCCGGTTGTTGGTCGGGGCGGACCTGTTGGCGAGGCGACTCGACACGGTGCTGCGCCGCGAACCTGGACGGGTCGGTGTCCTGTTGCCGAACGTGAATGCGGTGCCGGTGGTGTTGCTGAGCTTGTGGGCGCGAAACAAAGTGCCCGCCATCCTGAACTTCTCGACCGGCATCGCCACCCTGCGCGCGTGCTGCGAACTCGCCGGCCTCAAGCAAGTGCTCACCTCCCGGATCTTCCTCGCCCGGGCTAAACTCAACCTAGCTCCGCTGAGCGAAGCCGGGCTCGAAGTCCTCTACCTCGAGGATCTGCGCCAGCAGATCACAGGCCTGAACAAACTCGGGGCTGTGCTGCGCCAGCGCATGTTCCCGCGCGCGCTGGCGCGCCAACTTGCGCCCGCCCCACCTCCCCCGGCGCAGGCCCACGACGCGCCCGCTGCCACGGCGGGCGATCGCTCTGCGGTGATCCTCTTCACCAGCGGCTCGGAAGGCACCCCCAAAGGCGTCGAGCTGACCCACCGAAATCTCCTGGCCAACATCCGCCAGATGTTGGCCGTGACCGACTTAACCGATCACGACCGCGTTTTCAACGCCCTCCCAACGTTCCACAGTTTCGGTCTCACCGTGGGGCTGCTGCTCGGCCTGGTGCGGGGCTTGTTCGTTTATTTGTTCCCCTCGCCCCTGCAGTACCGTCTGATCCCCACCGTCCTCTACGACCGTTTCTGCACCGTGTTCTTGTCGACCAATACCTTCCTCAACGGCTACGCCCGACGCGCGCACCCGTACGACTTCCGCGCGCTGCGCTACCTGTTCGCCGCAGCCGAGAAAGTCCAGCAGGAGACCTTCCGCACCTGGTCCGAACGCTTCGGCGTTCGCATCCTCGAAGGGTACGGCGCTACCGAGTGCAGTCCGGCCCTGAGCGTGAACCTCCCCATGGCGCCCCGCTGCGGGTCGGCCGGCCGGTTCCTGCCGGGGATCGAGTATCGCCTCGAACCGGTCGAGGGCGTGAGCGAAGGCGGGCGCTTGTTCGTGCGGGGACCCAACGTCATGCGCGGCTATCTCAATCCCGAGCCCAACGCGGCCTTCCAAGCCCTGGGCGGGTGGTACGATACGGGCGACATCGTGCGGGTGGACGAGGACGGTTTCGTGTTCATCCTGGGCCGGCTCAAGCGCTTCGCCAAGGTCAGCGGCGAAATGGTGAGCCTCACGGCCGTCGAGGATGCTTTGGCCGGCGCCTTCCCGCAGTACGGTTTGCGCTGCGAAGTCGCCGTCGTCGCCCGGCCGGATGAGGACAAGGGCGAGGCGCTCATCGCCGTCACCAACGAACCGCGCCTCAGACTCGGCGAGATCCGCGCCGCCATCCAAGCCAAAGGCCTCACCAACCTCTGTGCGCCCCGAGAAGTGAAGTGCGTGCGCGAGATCCCCAAACTGGGCACCGGCAAGGTCAACCACCGCGAGTTAGCCAAGATCCTCGTCCTAGCGAAAGGCAGCGCGGAAGAAGCCATGCCGACCTAGTGCCGGCGGGTCGACACGGAAATGGCCCGTGCTCGACGCGAGCACGGTCACCGTCGACCAACTCACCAGATCGGCACTCGATTCCACCGTGTACGGAACGTCCCGCAGACCCGTCCACCCAAACGCGCCGTCCGGCTGTAGCTCGAGGCGCGGCGGGGTCACCAACGCCACCCACCGGACGCTGAAGGCGGCACTGGCCGAGGAGGTGTCGTCGCCCAAGAAAATGAAGTTCGGCGTTTCGTAAGGATCGATGAAGCCGCTAAAGGCTGTATAGTCTGGGACCGGCCCGGTCAACACCGCCTCGACCCCCGCGCGGAACGTGTAACGTGTGCCCTGCACCATCAACGCGCAGTCCACCCACCCGCTCGTCAGGTCCACCAACCCCTCTTCGGCATGCGTGAACAGCGGCGAATCGGACTGGGCAAAGACGCGATCGGTCCAAAAGCCCAGCTCGAGCCCGCGGCGATCGTCACCGAGGAGAATCACCGAGAAGCCCGCCCGATCCGCACTGGCATGCTGCTCCGCATGAAGTTGGACGCTGAACAACAACGCGAAGCCGTGAGTGGCCTCGAGCGGTACCGGCGCCTGACGGGCGAACCCAGCTTGTTCGGCCACGAGCGCAGATGTGTCGAGGCGGACTGCCGTGCCGGTGTGGGTCTGCTGCGCGAGGCCGGGCAGGGCGGCGTAGGTCCAGCCCTGGGCCGCAGGCAGCGTGGCGAGGGCAGCGTCATAGAGCACCTGGCTCCAGGCGCAGGACAGTGGGGTGGCCAAGAGGGCGGCCAGCGCGCAACGGGGAATCGGTTTCCAGCCGGATGACAACACGCCGGGAAGGTAGCGGGCGGAAGGCGACTGTCAACGGGTGCAGCCCGAGAGGCCATTCTTCCCCTCGACTCCACTCGAACCTGCGTCCCGATGCCGGGCGGCCTGATCGACCGGTCGGGGCCAGCGTATCGAGGGCCGCCAGCAACGCCCCCCTCGCGCCTTCCTCAGATGAACTTCGTCACGCCCGGGATCGCCACGGGCGAGGGCGGCGGTTGAGCATCCCACGAGTAGCTGGTCGGGGAGAGGTCTTCCTGCGAATTGAGGGCCTGTTCCCAGGTCAAGCTCTGACCCGTGTAGGCGCTCTGGCGCGCCATAATCGCCATCATCGTGCTCCGGGCCAGGTAATCGCCGTTGTTGATGACTCGGCCGGCCCGCAGTGCCTGGAAAAAGGCGTCCTGCTCGAGTTGATGGGTATCCACCCGCGCGCCGCGCGGCGCCTGCCACGGGTGCGCGCCGGCGATCCGGGTCTGGGCCAGGTCAGCCACGCCCTCGGTGCCCAGGGCGTAGGCCTCCCCCTCGGTGCTGCAACCCGGCTGATGCCGCGTCGTCGAGAACAGGCGCGCGCCACCCGCGTACTCGTACACGGTGCTGAAGTGGTCGTAGATGTGGCCATGATCCGGCCCGGTGCGGGCCTGGCGGCCGCCGGTGCTGTAGCACCGGATCGGGTATTGATCTTGCATGAGCCAGGCCATCTGATCGAGCTGATGGACGAACATTTCGACGTTGAAGTCGCCCGACAGCCAAGTGAAGTAATACCAGTTGCGCATCTGGTACTGCATCTCGGTCATGCCGGACTCGCGCGGCCGAACCCAAACGCCGCTGCCGTAACGCGCGGTGTGCAGCGCCACGATCCGCCCGATCCCGCCCTCGTGCACCCGCCGAACCGCCTCCTGCAGAATCGGCGAGTACCTCGAGTTGAGCCCGGCGACGAGCGACAGACCCTTGCGCCGGGCCAACTCCGTGCTCGCCAGTGCCGAGCGCACCCCCGGGGCGTCCACCGCCACCGGCTTCTCCGCAAACACATGTTTGCCCGCCGCCACACAAGCCGCGAGCTGCCGCGGCCGGAATTGCGGCGGCGTGGCCAGCAAGACCACGTCCACCCCCGACTCGAGCACGCGCTGATAGCCGTCGAACCCGACGAAACGGTGGTCTCGATCGACCGTCACACGCTCGCCCACCTCCGGGCTTTGGCGCAGACTGCGCAGGCTGTTCTCGACACGATCGTCGAAGGCGTCGGTCATGGCCACTAAGCGCGTGCCCGGATCGGCGCGCAGCGCCTGCTGCGCGGCGCCCGCCCCGCGCCCGCCGCAGCCCACCAAGCCCAGCCGGATCGCGTCGCTGCCGGCCGCATGCGCCGTCCGCTCCACCGCCAGGCTAGCCGCCAGGCCGCTCGCCACGGTGACGGCCGATTGCCGCAGGAAAGCGCGGCGCGTCGTCCTGTGGGCATCGGCGATTGGAAACTGTCGGTTCGGATTCATAGCAGACCTCGATGGGGTAGGTTCAGTCTGCGGGCCTATTCCCGTGCGGATAAGACCAGCTTCGCTCGGGCTCCGGCCGCGGTGTACAGCGCCGCGACGCGTTCGAGCGCCTCGTGCGCGGCGGTCTCGATCGTGAGCGAGCGAGGCGCCAGCATGCCCAGCACCTCCGGCACGTCGCAGACGCGCAGCACGTTCAAGAACTGCGGTGCGCCCGGTTCCATGTGGCTCGATGGCGGATCCCGCAGAATCAGACCCGCGATCTCCGGTTCCCACAGCGCTGCGTAAGCCGCCAGCAGCGCGGCGGGGCCGTGGCCCACCAACACCAACGGGCGGTCCGCCCCATGCCGCGCCCGCAGGGCGCGCGCGGTGGCGATCACATCCCACACTTGCCCGGTCTCGACCGTGCGGCCCAGCAGCACGTGGCTGCGCCGGACATAGTTCGGCGGGCTTTTCTCGGTCCACCGCGTGGCAGCTACCCCGCGCGGTTCACACAGGTAAACCACGTCGCCGGCTTGACCTAACCCGCGCAAGGACTCGATGAACGGTTTGCCCAATTCGGAGTCGCCGATCCCGAGTAAAATCCGCCCCGCGCCCGCCGCCACCGCCGCCGGCACGGCGTTGGTGACCTGAAACAGCCGAACGCGAATTCCGGGCTCGGTCTCGAGTTGCGGTGCATGGCCCTGGTCCTGGGGCCGGACTTGGGCTGGCGGGATCCGCTCCGGGAAGTAGCGGAATGCGATGCGGCGCAACTCGCCCACCAACTGCCCCTTCCAGGCATCGAACTGACCAGGGGCGGGCAACGCCACGCGGGCGCGCGGGACAAAGTGTTCATCGATGGTCGTGTTGAGCTGGTCCTGGGGAAGGTCAGCCTCGCCCTTGAAGACGCGGAGCCGATCGGTCGGGATCGGGTAGGTGCGGTTGCTTTGCTCGCCGGTCACCAGATCCACCTCGCTGTCGAGGATCGGGCGCGGGTCCTGTTGGAGGTGGGTCTGGATAAACCGGTAAGCGGCCTGGCGCAGGTCGGCGCGGTAGGCGTGGCCGCCGATGCTGACCATGGCATCGACGAAATCGGCGCGGCCGTAGAGGCTGTAAAGGCGCTCGAGGCGGTTGCTCACCCGTTCGTTGGCGTCCATGGGGAAGATGGGGTCTTGGTCGCTGTTGGCAAACAAGAGCGCCCGGGGCGCGATTAGCGCGGCAATGCGCGCCCAGGGCCACTGGAAGGTGTTATAGAGGAACATGCAGTCGCAGTGGCCATTGATCACGCGGTTGTTGACGTACGAGGGCAAGTCGGCCATGCCGCTCACCGGCACCGCCACCTGAACCCTCTCGTCGGCTGCCGCGATCCAGAAACTGGCTGCCCCCCCGCCGCTGATCCCGGTCACGGCGATCCGCGCCGAGTCCACGTCCGGTCGGCTAGCGAGGTAATCGATGCCGCGCACGCCGTTCCAACACTCGACGCCTGCGGGCGTGTAGCCGCGCGCATGCCACCACCAACGGTTTTCGCGGTACGTGCCGTGATGCAGCGCGGCAATCTCGCCCAACTGAAGCGTGTCCAGCATCAGACACACATAGCCGTGACGCGCCAACCAGATGCCGTGGGATTGGTAAGCCGTCTTGTTTCCGGCCTGGCCTTGGTACGAATGGCCGCAAACATACAGCACCGCCGGCAGACGCTCGCCCGCCGGCACCCGAGCCGGCCGATAGAGATTGCCGGTGACATACAGTCCCGGCCGACTTTGGTAATGCAGCAGATCCACCAAGTAATCCTCACGCGCGATCGTGCCGGTCATCGTGGCGTGCAGCGGCGTCCGCTCCGGCAACGGCCAGAGCCCCAGCATGTGTAGGTATTCCTCGCGATAAGCCGGCCGGCGCGCCTCCCATTCCGCGCGGGATTTCAAGTCGTCCGCAAAGCCGGCGTGGAGGCGGTCGGCCTCCGCGGCCAGGTAGGCCTGGATCATCGCGTCGCCCGGTTCGCCCCGGTCGGGCGAGCCGTACTCTTGGCTCTGGCACATGCGGGTGACCGCACCGCTGCCACCTAGGAACAGAGCTAGGGTCAGCGCCCACGCGAGGAGGCAAGGCCTGGGGGGGGAGGGTTGGAACTGTTGCGGGGCCGCGCCGAGTGCCCGGGTGCCACGCCCGGCAAGCGGGGCGGCGGAAAGGCGCGACGTTAGGGGTACGCCGGTGCGCTTCATGGGTTCGAGGTTGGGCCGGCGCGGCTAGGTGTCAAGCGGTTTGGCACGCTGGGGGGAAGCGACGGGCCGCGCCTGGCGTCCCGCCGAAGCGAGTCGGCGCAGGTTTCATTAGGGCGCTTGACACGTCGACGGGATTCCATTAAGAGTCAAACGATCGTTTAAAACAAACGTTCAACATGAACCGCGCGCTGCCACCGCCCGAGTCGACCGACCGCATCCTGGACGCGGCGGAGCACGTCTTCGCCGAGCGGGGTTTTGCCGGGGCGTCGCTGCGGGAGATTGTGGGTGCCGCGGGCGTGAATTTGGCGACCGTGTACTATCACTTCCACTCGAAGGACGGGTTAATGGCGGCGGTGCTCGAGCGGCGGTTCAAGCCGTTGCAGGACCAGACCCTCGCCCGGCTACGCGAGTTGGAGGCTGGGGCGGCGGGTCGGGCGGTGCCGCTCGCGGAACTGCTCGAGGCCATGCTCGAACCGCCGTTGCGATTGGCGGGGCGCTGGGATGGGGAAGGCGCGGCGGAGGGCCGGGACGCGATCCGGTTGATTGGCCGGATCGTTAACGACCCGGATCCGAAGACGCAGCGGCTCCTGCAACGTCAACAGCGCCAGGTGCGGGCGGCCTGTCTGGCGGCGTTGCGGCGCACGCTGCCCCACCTCGGGGAACCCGATCTGCAATGGCGGTTCGAGTTTTTTTGGGGCGCCCTCGCCTTCGTGTTGTGCAACCCCGCCAAGCTCGAGGCGATGACCGAAGGGGTCTGTGACCCCGCCGATACGGACGCTCTCCAAGCCCAGATGGTCACTTGCTTCGCGGCGGGTTGGCGCGCTCCGGCTGTCCGGGCTGCGGGCCGCCACCGGCCACGGCCGCGGCGGGACCGTGGGCGAATCGACCCTAGCGGGGTTCCCCGGGCGGATACCCGGCGCCACCCGTGAGCCCTGCCGCGACTCCATATGCTTAGAACCTGTGCAAAACGTTTCTCCCAACCCTAACTTCGTACGCTGCTCTCCTCGCTCGCGAACCCGTTCGGCCAACCGCGGCCACGGAGCCCCTTCGCTTCGCCTCAAGAGGGCGGGGCTGTGGTTGTTGGCTAGCCTGGCGGCCGCGGGGTCGACAGGCTGCTTGAAGCGACCGCCGCCATCGGCACCGCCCATGCTGCCCTCGGTGACGGTCACGAACCCCGTCGCGCAACTGGTCACGGCCTGGGATGAGTTCCCCGCCTGGATCGAGGCGGTCAATACTGTCGAGATCAAGGCCCGCGTCGCGGGATACCTCGAGGAGGTCCATTTCGAGGACGGCGCCGAGGTCGAGGCTGGGAGCCTGCTCTTCTCGTTGGACGGGCGGCCTTTCGAGGCCGATCTGGCGCGCGCAACGGGTGAGCGCCAGCGGGCTGAGGCGGCCTGTGCCCACGCCCAAAGCGAGCTCACCCGGGCCCAAGAGTTGCGGGGCACTGCCGCCATCTCGGACGAGGAATTCGAGCGGCGCGCGAGCGCGGTGCGCGAGTTGGCAGGCGCTCAGGCCGCGGCGCAGGCCGCCGAGCTCCAGGCACGACTCAACCGGGAGTACGCCCGGATTCGGGCGCCGATCGCCGGCAAGTTGGGGCGTCGCCAGGTCGCGTTGGGCGATTTGATCCCAGCGGGCGGCGACCAACCGTTGGTGAGCTTGGTCTCGCTGGATCCGGTCTACGCCTACTGCGATGTGGATGAGCACACGTTCCAAAGCTACCTGGGGACCAACCGTCTGGGCGGTCTCTTGGGCGCACCGTGCGAGCTGGCGCTGGCGGGGTCGTCAACCTACGCCCACGCCGGAAAAATCGACTTCTACGACAACCAAGTGGCGCGTCAAACCGGCACGATTCGCGTCCGTGGCGTGTTCGCCAATCCCGGCCGCGCGCTGATTCCGGGTCAATTCGTCCGCCTGCGCCTCCAAGCGAGCGCGCCCCAAACGCGCCTCATGATCCCCGAGATTGCCTTGGTGTCGGACCTGGGGCGCAAGCTGGTGTATGTGGTGAGCGCGACCAACACCGTCGAACCCCGGCCGGTGACCGTGGGGCGGAAGCTGGGGACGTCCGTGGTGATTACCGACGGGCTGACGGAAGCGGATCGTGTCGTGGTGTTGGGCTTGTTTTTGCTGCGGCCCGGCATGCCGGTCCAACTCAGCGACGGTCAGGCGCCGCCGGCCGGTGCGTCCGGTGGAGAGGCCGGCCCTGCCGGCTCGGCTCCGGCGCCAGCCAGTGGAGGCGAAGCCGACCGCACGGGAGCCGGGCTATGAAGTTCGCGCATTTCTTTATCCACCGGCCCATTTTCGCGTCGGTGCTGTCCATCATCACGGTGGTGGTGGGTTTGATTTCGGTGTTCCGCCTGCCGGTGGCTCAGTACCCGGACATCGTGCCGCCGACGGTGATGGTGAGCGGGTTTTATCCCGGGGCCAATGCGGAAGTGATCGCGACGACCGTGGTGGCCCCGCTCGAGGAAGAGATCAATGGCGTCGAGGACATGTTGTACATGGCCTCGAACGCCGACGACGGCCAGTTCTCGATCGTCGTCACGTTCAAACCGGGAACGGACCTGGACAAGTCGCAGGTGTTGGTGCAGAACCGGGTTTCGATCGCCGAACCGAAGCTTCCCGAGGAGGTGCGCCGCATGGGGGTGACCACTTGGAAACAGTCTCCCAATATCACGCAGGTCGTGCAGTTGCTCTCGCCGGACAATCGCTACGACGAACTCTACCTCTTCAACTACGCCTTGCTCAACGTGAAGGATCTCCTGGCCCGGCAGCCAGGCGTCGGCCAGGCCATGCTCTTCGGCCAACAGAATTACGCCATGCGCGTCTGGATCGACCCCGACCAAGCCGCCGTGCGTAACCTGACCGTGGGCGAGGTGGTCGGCGCGCTCCGCGAGCAAAATGTCCAGGTCGCCGCCGGCACCTTCGGCCAACCGCCGGCCGTGCCCGGCACCGCCCTCCAGTTGGTGGCGCACACCCAAGGACGGCTGACGACCGCCGAGGAGTTCGGCCAGATCGTGGTCCAGACCGACCCCGACGGTCGCCTGACGCGGCTGCGGGATGTCGCCCGCGTGGAATTGGGGCCGCGGCAGTACAACATGAAGGCGTTCTTGAACCGGGTGCCCACCAGCGCCCTGGGCGTGTTCCAGTTGCCCGGCTCGAACGCGATCGAGACGGCCGACGCCGTGCGCGCCGCGCTCGAGGAACTGAGCCGCAGTTTCCCGCCCGGGCTGGAATACCGCATCACCTACGACACGACCCTCTTCATTCGCGAGTCGGTGAACGAGGTGATCAAGACGCTGGTCGAAGCGACGCTGTTGGTGGTGCTCGTGGTACTGCTGTTCTTGCAGAACTGGCGCGCCTCGCTCATCCCGCTGTTGGCCGTGCCGGTGTCGTTGATCGGGACCTTCGCCGTGATGCAGGCCCTGGGCTTCTCCATCAACACCCTCTCGTTGTTCGGCTTGGTCCTGGCCATCGGTATTGTGGTCGACGACGCCATCGTCGTGGTCGAGAACGTCGAGCGGAACTTGGCGTTGGGTCTCACCCCGGTCGCCGCCACGCGGAAGGCGATGGACGAGGTCAGCGGCGCGGTGGTGGCCATTACCCTGGTGCTGAGCGCCGTGTTCATTCCGACGGCCTTCATCACGGGGTTTGCCGGCAAGTTCTATCAGCAGTTCGCTCTCACGGTGGCGACCGCCACCCTCTTCTCAGGCTTCAATTCGCTCACACTGAGCCCAGCCCTCAGTGCCTTGCTCCTCCGGCATCACAGCCAGGAACGCGATGCCTTGACGCGGTTGCTGGCCGGTTCATTGGGCTGGCTGTTCCGCGGATTCAACCGGTGCTTCGAAGGGAGCCGGCGGAGCTACGTGGGACTGGTGGACCGGCTGGTGCGCAAGGCCGGCCTGGCGCTGGCCCTCTACGGCGGGCTGCTGGCGCTGACTTGGCTGGGGTTCAAAACCGTGCCGACGGGGTTCGTGCCCCAACAAGACAAGGGGTACTTGCTGGCGTACCTCCAGTTGCCGGACGGCGCGTCCCTCGAGCGGACTGAGGCGGTCTCGGCGCGGATGGCCGAGCTGTTTTTGGGGCAACCGGGTGTGGCCAACGTGATCGAGATTCCGGGCATGTCGATGTCCTTCGGGCCGAAGCCGAACACGGCCATCATGTTTGTGCCGCTTCAACCTTTTACCGAGCGGCGCAAGGCCGGGCTCAGCGCCGCCGCCATCGTGGCGGCCATGCAACCGAAACTCGCCGGCGTGCAAGAGGGCTTCGCCACCGTGTTCAACGCGCCGCCGGTGGATGGCATCGGCGCGTTGGGCGGTTACCGCCTTCAGGTCCAGGACAAGGCCGGACTCGGCTTCGCGCAACTCCAGATGGCGGTCTACCAGCTCATCGGAGCCACGCTGCAGGACCCGCGCTTGGTGAACAACTTCACCATGTTCCGCGCGAGCGCGCCCCAGATCTACTTGGAGGTCGACCGCGCCAAAGCCAAGGTGATGAACCTCCACCTGCAAGATTTGTGGGACACTCTGCAGGTCTACCTGGGCTCGCTTTACGTGAACGACTTCAACCTCTTCGGCCGCACCTTCCAGGCGGTGGTGCAGGCGGAGGCCAGCTTCCGCGACCGGCCGGAGGACATTCGCAACCTCAAGACCCGTACCCAATCGGGGCAGATGGTGCCCTTGGGCGCGGTGGTGCAGGTGCGCGAAACGACCGGCCCGACCTCGGTGGGCCGCTACAATATGTATCCCACCGCCGAGATCAGCGGGATGGCGGCGCCAGGGGTCAGTTCGAGCGAAGCGATGGCAGCGCTCGAGGGGTTGGCGCAAGGCCTCCTGCCGCCGGGGATGGGTTACGAATGGACCGAGCTGAGTCTCCTGGAACGGATGTCCGGGAACACCACCGCGTTCATCTTCCCCTTGTGCGTCTTGATGGTATTCCTGGTGTTGGCGGCGTTGTATGAGAGTTGGGCTTTGCCGCTGGCCATTATCCTCATCGTGCCCCTCTGCATCCTGGCGGCCTTGGCCGGCACCTTCTTCCGCGGCCTCGACAACAACATCTTCACCCAAATCGGGTTCGTCGTCCTGGTCGGCTTAGCCGCCAAGAACGCCATCTTGATCGTCGAGTTCGCCAGACAACTCGAAGAACAGGGACAGTCTCGCTCCGCGGCGGCGCTCGAGGCCTGCCGGTTGCGTCTGCGCCCCATCCTCATGACCTCGTTCGCCTTCATCTTCGGCGTGCTTCCGCTCGTGTTCGCGCAGGGCGCGGGAGCGGAGATGCGGCAGGCCCTGGGCACCGCCGTTTGCAGCGGGATGCTGGGCGTAACCTTCTTCGGCATCTTTCTCACACCGGTCTTCTATGTCGTCATCCGCGCCGCCAGCGCCTGGTGCCAGCGGCGCCGGCGCTCGAGCGCCGCTGAACCGCCCTCACTTTGACGCTGACAAACCGGACGTTGGCTGGATAATCCACCCCCACTATGAAAACGAACATGCGAACGTTGATTCCCTTGGTCCTCGCCGTTTGCGCGGCCCCGGCGTGGGCGGCCGACGCCCCCTTGCGCTTCGCGACGACCTCGCCCGACAACGAGATGTTGATCGAGGGCAGCGCCACCGGGCATGGCTGGCGCGTCAAGGGCGCCATCATCCAGGGTTCGTTCGAGGTCGAACCCGCCTGGCAATCGGATCTGACGCTCGAGTCCGTTACTTGCCTGGGCGAGGGCAAGACGCCGCCCAAGTGCGTCGTCACCATCCCCGTCGCCACCCTCAAGAGCCAAGTGACCGTGGGCAGCGGCATCATGGACGGCCGCATGCGCCAGGAAATGAAGGCGGACCAGTTCCGGTTCATCCAATTCGAGCTCACCGAGATGAAACTCGCCGGGGACGCCCCCGCCTCCGGCAGCCCGGTGAAGTTGGACACCAAAGGCAAACTCGCCATCGCCGGTAAGACCAACGAAGTCAGCTTCCCGGTCGTCATGGAACGGCCTGCCTCAGACCGGCTCCGGTTCACCGGCTCCTTCAAAACCAAGATGACCGACTTCGGGATCACCCCCCCCGAGTTCACCGTGTTCGGCATCGGCTCGAAGACCGCCGACGACATTACCCTCACCTGGAAGTGGACCTTGGGGCAAGTGGCACCGCGCCCTTGAGGCCGCGCGCGCCCTGCCCCTGCCCGGCGCCCCTCACACTCGCCTCACGAGCCGGTGCCCGTTCCCAAGGCCGCCTCCGTCCGATCTCACCGGGTCGGCGCCAACCGAGGCGTCGACCCGCAGAAACCGGGCTCGGCACCCAGCGCGCTGGCGCCCGATGAACGGCGGGCGCGCTGCCGCATCTAATCAGATATGCGCGGGAAATGGTGGTTTTGGACAATTCTAATCCTGAGCGGCGCCGTCAGCGTTCTCGGGCAGGGCAAGACCCGGGCCACGCTGGTCCTGTCGGCCGCCACCGCCCAGCCCGGCGAGACCGTGACCGCGGGCATCCGGTTGGAGATGGCCCCGGGCTGGCATACTTACTGGCGCAACCCGGGCGAGTCGGGCTTGGCCGCCGCGGTCGAGTGGACGTTGCCGCCGGGTATCCGCGCGGGCGCCCTCCAATGGCCCCCACCGGAGACCCACACAGCCGCTGGGTTGACGACCTATGTCTACCACGGCGTCGTGATGTTGTTGGTGCCGCTCGAGTTGGCCAAAGACCTGGCGCCCGGTCCCAAGGAAATCGCGGCGAAAGTCTCCTGGCTCGAATGCCAGGAAGCCTGCGTCACCGGCGACGCCCAGGTGAAGGCCACCCTCGCCATCGGCGCCCCAACCGCGCCTGCGACCGATGCCGAGGCGATCGAGAACTGGCGCCGGCGTTTGCCTCAGTCCGCCGCTGGCTTCCAGGTCAACGCCCAGTGGGACGGGGCGCCTAGCGGGAATACCGCTGCCCTCCTGCTCTCCGGAGCGGTACGCGATGGCTTCCGCCCGGCGAACTTCATGGCTTATGCCGACAACGACTTCGAGGTCCTTCCCGCCGTCGAGGTGTTGCCAGCAGATCCCGGCCGGTTCCTCTTGCGCAAACAGGTGAAGCGCTATGGCCCAGGCTTCCCGGCGGTGTTGTCGGGCATCTTCGTGGCCGCCGGCAGCGAGGCCGGCACGGCGCCCGCTTACGAAGTCCAACTCGAACCCGCCGCGGCTGGGACCGGCGCTGCCGCTTTGCCGGACCCCGTTCCGGGCGGTTCACTCGCGAGCCCGGCCGTGTCCGTGTCCGGGCCAACCCGGCCGGCCGGGTCGTTGTGGACGATGTTGGGGTTGGCGTTCTTGGGCGGACTCATCTTGAACGTGATGCCGTGCGTGTTGCCGGTGATCGCCCTGAAGATCCTGGGCTTTGTCCAGCAAAGCCAACAGACGCCGAGCCGGGTGCGCCTCTTGGGTGTGCTCTATGGGGCAGGGGTGCTGGTGTCCTTCTTGGCGCTGGGCGCGGTCGTGATCGGCGTGCAGCAGGCGGGCGGAGCGGCCAGTTGGGGGATGCAGATGCAGAACCCCTACTTCCGACTGGCCTTGCTGCTGGTCGTGCTCCTGGTGACCCTAAACCTGTTCGGACTCTTCGAGGTCACACTGGGCGGCGGCGCCATGACTGCGGCATCGACGCTGGCCTCGCGCGAAGGTGCCGTGGGCGCCTTTGCCAACGGCGTGCTGGCCACGGCGTTGGCTACCCCGTGCACGGCGCCGTTCCTGACCGTGGCCCTCGGCTTCGCGTTTACACAATCTCCCGGCGTGGTCCTCCTCATGTTCGCCGTCACCGCGCTAGGCTTGGCTGCGCCCTACGTGGTGCTCAGTTGGAAGCCGACTTGGTTGAAGTTCTTGCCTAAACCCGGACCGTGGATGGAGCGGTTCAAGGTCGCCATGGGCTTCCCGATGCTGGCCACGGCGATCTGGCTCTTCGACTTGACAGCTCCCACCTTCGGCTCGGGGGGCACGCTCTGGCTGGGCCTGCTCGTGGTGGTGTTGGCTCTGGCCGCTTGGGTCTGGGGCGAGTTCGTCCAGCGAGGCGCGCGATACAGGCCCTGGGCCATCGCGTTTTGTCTGGGGCTGCTGGCCTTGGGCTACGGGTACGTCCTCGAGCGACAGCTCCAGTGGCGGCACCCCCACGTCGCCATCCCCGAGGCGGGCATCGTCCAAGACTACCCAGATGGTCTCGAGTGGCACCGGTGGAGTCCTGCCGCCGTCGCTCAGGCCCGTGCGGCGGGGCGGCCTGTGCTGGTCGATTTCACGGCCAAATGGTGCCTGACGTGCCTGTCGAACAAGAAACTCGCCATCGACATCCCGGAGGTGCGCGCGCGGCTCAAAGAACTCAACGCGGTCGCAATGCGCGCCGACAATACCAACGTGGACCCGGCGATTGTGGACGAACTCAAGCGGTACGGCCGAGCCGGTGTGCCGCTGGTGTTAGTCTTTCCCGGGCGGGCAGAGGCGGCGCCGATCGAGCTGCCGGCTCTGTTAACCCCTGGCATTGTGATGGATGCACTCGAGAAAGTCCGACTGGCCACGCGCTGATTTGAATAATCGACCCGCCACTCGCCTCAGATAGGGGTGTGCGGCTGCCCCGGCCCGCCTCATGCAACCGGGGCAACCGGGTACTCGAAAGCCAAAAAGTCTCTGAACATGAAACCGATGATCAAGCTGCTCGCGGCCCTCCTGCTCGCCCCCTTGAGTGGGTTGGCTCAAGTTCAGGTGGGTCAACCGGCGCCCGATTTCACCGGCACCGACATCCACGGCAAGGCCCACAAACTCAGCGATTACCGCGGGAAGATCGTGATCTTGGAGGCCTACAACTTCGACTGCCCGTTCTGCGCCAACCATTACAAGACCGGCGCCATGCAGGCCCTCCAGTCCGCCGCCGTGAGCCGCGGCGCGGTGTGGTTGATCGTCAACTCGACCGCCGCGGCGAACCCGAGCTACCGGAAACCCGAAGTCGCCCGCCAGGAGGTCACTCGCCAGGGCATCCAGGCCACTGCTTGGCTCGACGACCACACCGGCGCGATCGGCAAGCGATACGGCATGAAGACCACGCCCCACATGTTCGTGATCAATCCCAGTGGGGTGTTGGTCTATCAGGGCGCCATCGACGACCGCCCCGAGAGCAGCGGCGACCCTCGCCCCGCGCGCAACTATGTCCGGCAAGCCATCGAGTCGCTCATGGCGGGCCGCCCCGTCCCTCTCGCCGAGACCCAACCCTACGGTTGCTCGGTCAAGTACGCCGATTAGGACCTCTGGACCTGTTTCCCCAGCCCAAGAGGCGCCACCTAATCCACTCCTCCCCTGTCGCTGTTTCGCCGCCTCTCACTCAATTCTCCGGGTTTCTTATAGTTGACACCTACGGTCGCTCGGTCCACTACGCCAACTACGCCCCGATTCCCAGACGCAAAGCCGCGAGCTTGTCCGTCTCTCCCATGTCGCTTTCTGGCTGCGCTTTACCAATTCTCCGGGTTTATTATAGTTGACGCCCAGAGCGTGAGCCTTGTGGCCCTCCGGACGCCTAAGCCCTGGCCCTCACCCGCCGGTGCCGGTAGCAACGAACCTGACAGAGGTCCCCCTCCGGACCGAACCGAGACGCGCCATGCGGCTGCGGCGCGCTGAGGTTGCGGGCGCTGAGAGGGCGCTGAGAGGGCGCTGAGATTGCGCTTGCGCAGGTCGGGTCGGTTGTTAGAGTCCGCTCGGGAATTTGGGCTTTGGGTCGATCCGCCGCCACGCGCGGTGGTCTTTTTTTTCCTGGTGAACTCCAGAAACTGACAACGTGAAGATCTTTAGCGGGAATGCGAATCGGCCGCTGGCGGACGCCATCTGCAAGTCGATCGGGATCGAGTTGGGGCGGTGCGCGGTTTCGCAGTTTCCTGACGACGAGACCTTCGTGAAGATCGAGGAGAACGTGCGCGGGGAAGACACGTTCGTAGTGCAATCCTCCAGCCCGCCCAGCAACCATCACTTGATGGAGCTGTTCATCATGATGGACGCCCTGCGTCGGGCCAGCGCCAGCCGTATTACCGCTGTGTTGCCGTTTTACGGCTATGCTCGTCAGGACCGCAAAGACCAGCCGCGCGTGCCGATCACCGCCAAGCTGGTGGCGAATCTGTTGGTGGCGGCCGGCGCGCACCGGATTCTGACGATGGACCTGCACGCGCAGCAAATTCAGGGTTTTTTTGACATCCCGGTCGACCATTTGTACGCGGCTCCGGTCATCTACGATTACGTCAAGAAGAAGAAGATCGCCAACCTGGTGGTGGTCAGCCCGGACGTGGGCGGGTTGAAGATGGCCTACGCCTATTCGCAGGTGTTGGATGCGGATTTGGCGATCGTGGCCAAACGGCGCAGGAGCGCGACCGAGGTCGAGTCGATATCGGTGATCGGTGAGATCCGGGGCAAGAACGTGTTGATGGTGGACGACTTAACGGAGACGGCGGGGACGTTGACGACGGCGGCTGCCCTGCTCAAGCGGCGGGGGGCGCGCCAGATCTTGGCATGCGTGTCCCACGCCATATTGAACGATTTAGGCGTCGCCCGGCTTCGAAAATCAAACATTGACGAACTGATCACCACTGATACAGTCCACCGCCCCGTGATTGACGGGGTGAAGATTACCACGTTGTCCGTGGCTGGTCTGCTGGGCGAAGCGATCAAGCGGATTCACACCAATTCCTCCGTCACTTCGCTCTTCGAGTTCCAGGGCGGGCGTATTGGCTAGTAGTGCACCGGCCCCGCGCGTTCGGGTCCGGCAAAACATGACATGAAATCTGTTCCTTTGAACGTTTACCCGCGGACGGCCCTCCGGCGCTCCGCTGTCAAGAAGTTGCGTGGGGCCTCCCGCGTGCCGGCGGTCATCTACGGCCGCAGGCGCGATACTCAGAGTCTGGAGATCCGACAGAAAGAACTCGAGGACCTGGTCCAGCACTCCGCTTCCGAGAACATTTTGGTCGACCTGACGGTGGCCGGCGACACGCAACCCGCCCGGTTGGCCCTCGTTCAGGAAGTGCAGCATCACCCGCTCTCGGGCCAGATCCTGCATGTGGATTTCCACGAAGTTGCGGCCGACGAGCTGGTGACCGTGGGGGTGCCGGTGGAGACCACCGGCGAGGCGATTGGGGTCAAGACCGCCTCGGGGGTGTTGGAGCACGTCCTGTTCAAGCTCAAAGTTCGGGGCCTGCCGAAGGACCTCCCAGAGGTCCTGATGGTGGACGTGTCGCACCTGAACATCGGCGACGCGATCCATATCGGCGACATCGCGACCCCGCCCGGCTGCGAGATCCTCGGCGACAAGGCGATCCCGGTCATCGCCGTGTCCGCGCCGATCACTGAGGCGGAGGAAGCGGCCGCAGAGGCGGCTGCCGCCGAAGCCGCCCCGGGCGAACCGGAGGTCCTCAAGGAGAAGAAGGAGGAGGGTGCGCCCGGTGCCGAAGGCGCGCCGGAAAAGGGTGCCGCGCCGGCTGGGGACAAGGACAAGGAGAAGGACAAAGACAAGGGCGCGGAGAAGAAGAAATAGCCGGTCCGAGGGCGCGGATGCCCAGCGGTGTGCCGGCGGCGTGGCGCGCGCGTGGAGGATCTTCATCTCATTGTGGGCCTCGGCAACCCGGGCGGCGAGTACGCGCGAACACGACACAACGCGGGGTTCCAGCTCACCGAGCGGTTGGCTGGGCAGTGGTCGGCGGGGTGGCGGAACGAGCGGGCCTTCAAAGCGTGGCTGGCGGAGGCCGCCGTGGGCCGGCGGCGGTGCTTGCTGGCACGGCCGCAGACGTACATGAATGCCAGCGGGGAAGCGGTGGCGGCGTTGGTGAAGAACTATCAGGTGGCGGTAGCGCGGGTGTTGGTGGTTGTGGACGACGCGGACCTGCCGTTGGGCGAGCTGCGGATGCGCACGCGCGGCGGCAGCGGTGGCCATCATGGCCTCGAGTCCGTCGAGCAGCATTTGGGTCGGCGGGATTACCCCCGGTTGCGCCTGGGGATTGGCCGGCAGCAGCAAGCCGCGGATCGGGAAATCACCGGGCACGTCCTGGGCCGATTCCGCGCGGATGAATGGGCGACGTTTGAAAAAGTGTTGGAGCGCGGCGGCGAGCTGGTATGCTGCTGGCTTCAAGCGGGTGCGACCGTGGCGATGAATCGATTTAACGGGGTGGTAGATACCCCCCAACCAAAGGATCATTGAGTGAAACGTTACGAAGGCTTGTTTATCCTGAACACAGCCGGCCGCGAGGAAGGAGTCAAAGAGATGGTCGACCGCGTCTCCGCGGAGATCACCTCCCTGGGTGGCCAAATCGAGACCGTGCAGAAGATGGATAAGCGCGCGTTCAGCCGCGTGGCGGACAAGAAACACAGCGCGGGGTTCTACGTGAACATCATCTTTGCGGCGACGCCCGCCGCGATTGCCCAGTTGCGCCACCGCTTTGCGCTCAGCGAAGACGTCTTCCGCGCCCTCTTCACCACGGCACCCGCCCCGAAGGCCCCCGCCCCCGCCGCTTGAGTGCAGGGGCCCCCTTGCCTATGGCCAGCTTTAACAAAGTCATCCTTGCGGGTAACCTGACCCGTGACCCGGAGTTGCGCTACACCCCAAAAGGCACCGCGATTGCGCGGTTGGGTCTGGCGGTCAACCGCACCTACCGCACCGAGGCGGGCGAACAAAAGGACGAAGTCACCTTCATCGACATCGACGCCTTCGGCCGCCAGGCCGAGGTCATCGGCCAATACCTCAAGAAGGGGCGGCCGGTGCTCATCGAGGGCCGGTTGCGGCTGGACCAATGGGAAGACAAGAACACCCACCAGAAGCAGAGCAAGTTGAAGGTCGTGCTCGAGTCGTTTTCGTTCCTCGATTCCGGACGGGGCGGCGACAGCGCGCCGGCGGCAACCGACCCAGCCGCACCCGCCCGTCCCGCCCCCACGCGGGCCCCCGCCGCGGCCGCCGCGGCCCCGGCGGAACCGGACGCGGCGCCGGCCGAAGAGGACGATGTGCCCTTCTGACGACCGCGGGTGCGCCCCCATCTTGAGTCACCTGTACCTCAGCCCATTTCCGTATGCCAAAAACCGAAGTCATCCTCACCCACAGTATCGTTGGACTCGGCGCCGAATCTGACCAGGTCAAGGTCGCCGCCGGCTACGCGCGCAATTTCCTGATCCCGCAGGGCCTCGCGATCCCGCTGACCGCCGCCAACAAGCGCCGGCTCGAATCGCTGCGCCAACGCCGCGCCGAGCGCGAGGCGCACGAGCTCAACACCATGAGCGAGCTGGCCGCCTCGATCGCCAAGATGCTCCTCAAGATCTCGGTCAAGACCGGCGCCGACGGCAAGATGTTCGGCTCGATCACCGCGGGCACCATCGTCGACGAACTCAAGCACCAGTGCGATGTCTCGCTCGACAAGAAAAAGGTCCACCTGGAACAGCCCATCCGCACCCTCGGCGAACATCAGGTCGAACTGCGGCTCCATCCCGAGGTCAACGCCCGCCTTCGCCTGCAGGTCGATAGCAGCACGCCGATTGAAGCCCCGGCTCCGACGCCTGGCGAAGGCCAGCCCCTGGCCCCCGGCCGCGCCTCCAGCGCCGGCCGAGCTGCCGGCGCAGCCCGGACGACCGCCGCGCCCGAGGGGCGAGCGGCCAAGCCAGGCCGAGAACCCCGGGCGGCTGAGCCCGGCAAAGCACCGGGCGGACGCGAAGGCCGCCCGCCGCGGGCGCGCCCCGAGCGCAAAGACAAACCGAAAGGCGCCGCGGCCGATTAGCTCGGCAGCGGGCTCGCCAAGCGCAGCCAGCGGATTCGCAGGGCGTCGCGAGGTTGCCTGTGAACAGAAGGTGAATTGGGCGGGGGCAACTTCTGTTTGAATTCTGCCCGGGGTCACGGTCTCCTCAGCAGATGCTCAACGCGGTCGAGAACGCCCAACCCACCCCTGCGGCCTCGGCCGTCGACCTCCAGCGGGCCCGGCGCCAAAAGGCGGCCGGGGTCGAACCTGGCCGGGTCGATCGCCTGCCGCCCCACGCGCTCGAAGCGGAGCAAGGCGTCTTGGGCTGCCTGTTGCTCTCTCCCCGAGAAGCGATCGGCGCCTGCCTCGAGAAGTTCAAGCGCGGCCAGCGACTCGACGACAGCCCGTCCGGGCGGTTTCAACCGGAGCGCCGGCTGCGGCCCGAGGCAGAGGTCTTCTACGACCCGCGGCACCAGACGCTGTTCGATCTGTTGGTCGAGATGTACGACGGTCAGGAGGCGATCGACCAGGTCACCGTCGGCCAGCGGCTCAAGGACCGACGGCAGCTCGACGCCGTGGGCGGCTTTGCCTACCTGAGTTCGCTCATGGACGGGGTGCCTTCGGCGGCGAACCTGGATTTCTACGCCGACATCGTGCGGGAGAAAGCGCTGTTGCGGCGGATGATCCACACCTGCACCCACATCGTGGGCCGGGCTTACGAGGCGCAGGACAACGTCGATCAACTGCTCGACGAGGTCGAGCGGGACGTGCTGCGAATCACGGAGGAACAGGCCGAATCCAGCCTCCTGAGCATGCGGGATCTGGTGCACAAGGCCATCGGCCAGGTCGAGGAATTCCACCGCGGCCAGGGCCAGCTTACCGGGATCGGCACCGGTTTTCGGGACCTGGACCAGATGACCTCGGGTTTGCACGGGGGCGAACTGGTCGTCATTGCCGCCCGCCCCAGCATGGGCAAGACCTCCTTAGCCATGAACATCGCCGAGCACGTCGCCCTCGAGTTGAAGCTGCCGGTGGGGGTCTTCAGCCTGGAAATGACCGCGGAATCCCTAGTTCTGCGCCTGCTCTGCTCCCGTGCCCGGGTCAACCTCCGCAGCGTCCGGCAAGGCTTCCTCGTCGAACGGGACTTCCCCAAGCTCACGGACGCCGCCAGCGTGTTGGGGAGCGCTCCGCTCCACATCGACGACACCCCGGGCCTGTCGATCCTCCAGGTCCGCGCCCGGGCGCGCCGCCTGCATGCGCAGTTTGGCGTGAAGCTCTTTGTCATTGACTACCTGCAACTGCTCCATTCTACTGCGCGCCGAGCCGAGCAGAACCGACAGCAGGAAATCGCGGACATCTCCAGCGGGGTCAAGGCCCTAGCCAAAGAACTCGCGGTCCCCGTCATTGTGCTCAGCCAGTTGAATCGCGAACCGGAGAAGCGGGAACCGGGGGCAAAGCCGCGCTTGTCCGATCTGCGCGAGTCGGGCGCCATCGAGCAGGATGCCGACCTCGTGGCCTTGCTCTACAAACCCGGCAGCGGCGACGAGGACGAGGCCAGCCCGGGCGGCGACACGGACGGCGTGGCGGTGAACCTGTTGATCGCCAAGCAGCGTAACGGGCCGACCGGTGACGTGCCGCTGACGTTCTTGCGGGGTTTCACCCGCTTCGAGAGCGCCTCGCACCTCGGCGCCGACGACGTGCCGGCCGAGTGAGTTCGCCTCCGGGTCGAAGCGAGTCTGATGAAGTCAGTTGATTGCCAGTGTGATCGCGCCCAGGCGGCCACTAGGGTCGGCCGGGGCTTGTGCGCCTTCGGCTGCGTCGCCCTCGCCGGGCGCATCCTTTTGGCGTGGGCCTTGCTTGCGGGCCTCCTCCCCCTCGCCCACGCCCAGCGGGCGACCGCCGTCAACAAGATCACCATCCGCCACGTCGGCCCCCCGGCCGTCAGCGATTCGCTCGTCCGCGCCAACATCCGCGTCAAAGAGGGCGACACCTACAGTCGCACCAGCGTGGACGACGACGTCCGCAGCCTCTATAGCACCGGCTATTTTTACAACATCCGCGTCGTGGAAGAGACGAGCCCGGAGGGGTTGACCTTGGTCTACGTCGTCCAGGGCAAGCCGACGCTGACCCAGGTCCTGTTCTCGGGCAACAAGCGCTACAAGAACTCGAAGTTGCTCAAGAAAGTGACCTCGAAAGTGGGGGAACCCCTCAACGAACGCAAACTCTTCAACGACAGCCAGGAAATCCTCAAACTCTACCAGAAGGCCGGCTACCAGAAGACCGAAGTCAAGTATGTCCCCGTGATCGATGACCAACTCGGCCGCGGCACGGTGACCTTCGAGATCGCCGAGGCGCCCAAGGTTAAGATCGAGGATGTGCAGTTCGTCGGCGCGCAGGCGTTCTCCCAGCGCAAACTCCGGGCCCAGATCAAGACTCGCCGCCACTGGATGTTCTCTTGGCTCACCGGCAGCGGCGTCCTTAAAGACGAACAGTTTCAGGAAGACAAAGAGAAGCTCGCCGATTTCTACCGGCAGGAAGGGTACATCGACTTCGAGCTCAAAGACGTCCAGTTCGAGCAGGTGAAGCCCAACCGGATGATCCTCCGCCTCTTCGTCTACGAAGGCACCCAGTACCGCGTCGGCGCGGTCGACTTCCAAGGCAATGCGCTGTTCTCCACCAACGAGATTCTCTCCCGCGTGATTACGCGGGACGGCGCCAAGTCCCGGCGCGGCCTGAGCATGGGTGTGGGCGAGGTCTTCACCCCCAAGGGCCTCGCGCGCGATCGCGAAGGGATCGAGGACTTCTACGGCGCCCGCGGGCACATCGAGGCCAACATCCTTCCCCGGCGCATCCCCAACACCGAGCAGGGCACGATGGACGTCGTGTACCGCATCCAAGAAGGCGACAAATCGTACATCGAGAAGATCGAGATCCAGGGCAACACCAAGACGCGCGACAAGGTCATCCGCCGCGAGTTGGCGGTCCACCCCGGCGAGACTTTCGACATGGTCCGCGTCAAGCTCAGCACCAACCGCCTTTACGGCTTGAACTACTTCGAGAAAGTCGATGCCCGGCCCGAACCCACGGATGTCAAAGACCGCAAGAACCTCGTCATCGCCGTCGAGGAGAAGAACACCGGCGACATCCGCGTGGGCGCAGGCTTCAGTTCCGTGGACGCTTTGGTCGGCTTTGTCGAACTGGGCCAAGGCAACTTCGACCTGTTCAAGCCCCCCTACTTCATCGGCACAGGCGGGGGCCAGAAGATTCGGCTGCGGGCGCAGTACGGCACCCGGCGGCAGGATTACCAGCTCACCTTCATCGAGCCGTGGTTCCTGGGGCGCAAGCTCTCTTTTGGCGTGGACCTCTACCATCGCGAGCTCAGCTTCTACAGCGATCTGTACGACACGGCGCAGACCGGCGCTAAACTCAGCTTCACTCGAGCCCTGTGGAACGACTTCTGGGTGGGCAACGTCAGCTACACCATCGAGAACATCGGCATCCGCAACATGGCCGCCCCTTACCCGGCGTTGGATCCGCTCGGGTTGCCCACCATGATCGATCCCGTGCCGTTCGAGATCCGACAGGAGGAAGGCTACCGGTTGGTGTCGAAAGTCGGCACGGCCATCGCCTATGACACGCGCAATAGCGTGCTCTTGCCCAACCGCGGCCAGCGCACCGTGCTTTCCACCGAAGTCGCCGGTGGCCCCCTGGGCGGGGACTCGGACTTCTACGTGCTCGAGTTGACCACCAGCCATTACTTCCGTGGGTTGCTGGCCGGCCACGTCCTCGAACTGACCGGGCGCTCCGGGGTCGTGGACACGCACGGCGACGCCACGCGCGTGCCGCTGTTCGATCGCTGGTTCTTGGGGGGCCTGTATTCGCTGCGGGGCTACAAGTACCGCAGCATCGGCCCGCGCGATCGGACCGGTTCCGAGCCCATCGGCGGCGGCACCTACTGGTTCGCTTCGGCCGAGTATAGCGTCCCCATTATTGAACGGTTGCGCTTGGCTGCGTTCTACGACATTGGCAATGTCTACCCGCAGGCCTACAGCTTCCGCACCCAGGGCCCCGATTACGGCGCCTACGCCGACAACTGGGGGGTCGGCATCCGCCTCAACATCCCGGGTGTGGGACCGCTACGCCTGGATTATGCCCTCCCCATCACGCATGACCGCTTCGTGCGCAGTAGCGGCCGCTTCCAGTTTGGTGTAGGCTACAGGCGCGAGTTTTAACCAACCGCAACCCGAAAGAACTCATTGGATCATGACTAAACTGTCGAAACCCGTCCTGGCGACGATGGCCCTCTGCGGCCTGCTCTCCCTCGCGGCCCAAGCCCAGCCCAAGATCGCCACCATCAACCTCAAGTCCGTCTTCGACGGCTACTGGAAAACCAAACAGGCCGACGTCACCATCAAGGACCGCCAAGGCGACTACGAGAAAGAACGCACCAAGATGGTCGATGACTACCAGCGCGCCAACGAGGAGTATCGCAAACTTAGCGACAGCGCCAGCGACCAGGCCGTCTCCGCGGACGAACGCGATAAACGCAAGAAGGCTGCCGAGAGTAAACTGCTCGAAATTAAAGAGATCGAGCAGAGCATCAGCCAATTCGAACGCCAGTTCCGCACCAGCATCACCGACCAAATCAAGCGGATGCGCGACAACATCCTCCGCGAGATCCGCGAACTCATTAACACCAAGGCCCGCACCGGCACCTATTCCCTGGTCCTGGACACCGCCGCCGAGAGCTTTAACCAAACCCCCATCATCCTCTTTAACTCGGGCATCCCGGACCTGACGGACGAAATCTTGGCCCAACTCAACTCCACCGCCCCGCCCGGCGCCCTCACCCCGACCGAAACCAAGCCCTAACCCGGCTTAAGGAACTCGCGCTGGACGCCGGCTCGAGCCCCGTCCCGGGGCGCCGCGGCATCCCCAAGCTTCGCCGCCGTGGCCTGCCACGCCGCGCGCTTGCGCGGGACCGCAGCGCCAGCCAGACTCGACCCGCGATGAGCGAGACCATTCGAGCGTGGACCGAAGGCATCGAGACCTTCGCCCTCGAGGTCATCTTCGACCAACGCAAAGGCAAACGCGCGGTCCTCCTGCGCGCCCTCCTGCTCGCCCTCTCGAAGGTCTTTGCCCTCGCCGTCAAGATCCGCCGCTTCCTCTACGACGTCCGCATCCTGCGCGACTCCACCATCGGCGTCCAAGTCATCGCCATCGGCAACCTCACCGTCGGCGGCACCGGCAAAACTCCCGTCGTCGAGAAGTTCGCCCGCGAGCTCAAAGATCAGGGACGCAACGTCGCCATCCTCTCGCGCGGCTATCGCTCGAAACCGCCCCCGCTCACCCGCCGTCTCTTCAACAAGCTGCTGTTCCGCGAGGACACCACCCCCCCGCGCGTGGTCTCCGACGGCAAGTCGCTCTTGCTCGACTCGGAGGCCGCCGGCGACGAACCCTACATGCTCGCCTCGAACCTCAAGGACGTCGTGGTGCTCGTCGATAAGGACCGCGTTAAAGCCGGCCTCTACGCCATCGAGAAATTCGGCTGCGACACCTTGTTGTTGGACGACGGTTTTCAGTATTGGAAACTGCGCGGCCGACGCCATGACATCGTCCTGGTCGATTCCCAACAGCCCTTCGGCAACGAGTTCATGCTGCCTCGGGGCACCCTGCGCGAGCCCCCGTCCCACCTCGCCCGCGCCAGCACCATCTTCATCACCAAAAGCAACGGCCGCACCGAAGCCCTCCGCTCCGCCTTGCTCCGCCATAACGTCAACGCCGGCATCATCGAGTGCGTCCATAATCCCCTGTACTTCGAGGACGTCTTCACCGGGGAACGCCACAGCCTCGAGCTGATCCAGCAGCGCAAGGTCGCCTCCATCAGCGGCATCGCCCAACCCGAGAGCTTCGAACAAAGCCTCATCCAACTCGGAGGCGAGTTGGTCTACAACAAGCGCTTCGCCGATCATCACCGCTTCACCCAGCAGGAAATCCTCAACCTCATTAACCGCAGCAAGAAGCGTGACGCCGCCATGATCCTCACCACCCAGAAAGACGCCGTCCGCTTCCCTAAGCTCGACCGCCGCGACCTCCCCATCCTCTTCATGCGCGTCGAGATCAAAATCGTCCAGGGCGCCCGCGACTTCCAGGAGTGCGTCCGCCAAATCTGCTTCCGCCAACCCGACTCGCGCCAGAAGACCAAAACTGCCCCGCCGGAACCCCGCCCGGCCCTCCAGCCCACCTCCTGACGCCCCCACGTCGCCGCAGAAGCCACCTCGCCCCACACCCGACGGGACAGCCGTTCGCCACTCACCCCACCGCTGCTGCCACTGCCCCCTCGGCCGCCGCGGCTCGTCCCTGCGACCGTGGGACGCCCCCCGCTCTGTGTTACGTAAAGGCGGCTTGTGTGAATAAGTACTCGACGTTATAGTCCATCCGCATTGTTGTTTTTGCTCGAGGTCGTATGGCCAGCTCTGCAAACCCAGCCGCACTCCCTGCCGCCTCGCGCCCGACGAAGAAGTATCAACGCGCCATCGGGCCGCGCTTGAGGGTGTTGCTGCTGGCGGTGTTCGGGCTGGTGGCCGTCTTAGGGGCCAACTCGGTCTACCTGCTGAGCATCACCTTCCTCGAATGGTCTCGCGGGTTGTCCTACCAGAACTATTTCTATCAGCTCATGTTTCTGGGGCATCTCGGCCTCGGGGTGCTGGTGGCGGTCCCCTTCCTGGTGTTCTGCGTCCTGCACCTGCGCAACGCCTGGAACCGCCCTAACCGCCGCGCCGTTCTTGCCGGGTACGCCCTCCTGATCTCGACGCTGGTCTTGCTCGGCACAGGCTTGGCGCTGCTGCGGCTCGGCCGCTTCGAGCTCAAAGATCCCGATCTGCGTTCGCTCGCGTATTGGGGACACGTGCTGGCGCCGGTCGCGGTGGTTTGGCTCTACGTGCTCCACCGGTTGGCGGGGCCGCGGATCCGTTGGCGGGTGGGCCTGGGCTGGGCGGGCGGCGTGGCGCTTGGGGTGGCCGCGATGGTGGGCCTCCACACCACCGATCCGCGCAAGTGGAACGTGGTCGGGCCGCCGGAGGGTGAGCGCTACTTCCACCCTTCGCGGGCCCGCACCGCGACCGGGAACTTCATCCCGGCGAAGACGTTGACGATGGACAGCTACTGTCAAGAGTGCCACTCCGATGCCTATGACGGCTGGTTCCATAGCGCACACCACTTCAGCTCGTTCAACAATCAGCCCTACTTGTTCAGCATAAGGGAAACGCGCGCCGTGGCGCTTGCGCGCGATGGCGACGTCAAGGCCGCCCGTTGGTGCGCGGGGTGCCACGATCCCGTGCCCTTCTTCAGCGGCGCCTTCGACGACCCCCAGTTCGATCTCGAACGACATCCGACCGCCCACGCGGGCATTACCTGCACGTCGTGTCACTCGATCGTGAATGTGAACAGTCCGATCGGGAACGGCGACTACACCATCGAAGAGCCCACCCATTACCCCTTCGTCTTCAGCACGAACCGCTTCCTGGCCTACCTCAACCGGCAGCTCGTCAAGGCCAAACCGGAGTTCCACAAGCAGACCTTCCTCAAACCCCTCCACCGCACCGCCGAGTTCTGCTCGGTGTGCCATAAGGTCAGCATCCCCCGGGAGTTGAACCACTACAAAGAGTGGCTGCGCGGCCAAAACAGCTACGATTCCTTCCTGCTCAGCGGCGTATCGGGGCACGGCGCCCGCAGCTTCTATTACCCAGATCAAGCAAAACCGAACTGCGCCGACTGCCACATGCCCCTGCAGCCCTCCCAGGATTTCGGCGCGAAGTTCTTCGACCCAGCCCACCGCGTCCTCAGCATCCATGATCACCTGTTCCCGGCGGCCAATACCGGGATCGCTCACCTCCGCGGCGAACCGGACATCGTCCGGCGGCACGAGGAGTTCCTCAAGGACTCGCTGCGCGTCGACCTGTTCGGCCTCAAAGAGGGCGGTACCGTCGATAGCCCGCTCACGGCGCCTTTGCGCCCCGAGGTGCCCGCCCTCGAACCAGGGCAAACCTACCTGGTCGAGGTCGTCGTCCGCACCCTCAAGCTCGGCCACCAGTACACCCAAGGCACTGCGGACTCGAACGAAACCTGGCTTGACGTCCAAGCCCGCAGCGAGACCCGCGTCCTCGGGCGCAGCGGCGGGTTGGGGCCGCACCGCGAGGTGGATCCGTGGGCGCACTTCCTTAACGTGTACATGCTCGATAAGGACGGATACCGCATCGACCGGCGCAACCCCCAGGACATCTTCACCCCGCTCTACAATCGCCAAATCAACCCCGGCGCCGCTCAGGTCGTCCATTACCGCCTCGACGTGCCCCTCGACCAGACCGAGCCGTTGACCCTGACGATCCAGCTCCGGTACCGCAAGTTCGACACGGTCTACCTCAACTACATCCACGATGCCGGCTACCGGCGCGGCGCGCCCCTGACGGTCACCAACGACCTGCCCATCACCACGATCGCCACGGACCAAATCACCTTCCCCATCGCCGGACATCCCGCGCTTCACCTCGCCCAAACCGACTCCCCCATCCCAACCTGGCAGCGTTGGAACGACTACGGCATCGGCCTGTTGCTCGAGGGCGACAAGGGCAGTGAGAAGGGCGAACTCATCCAAGCCGAACACGCCTTCGCCCAGGTCGAGCGGCTTGGCCGCTGGGACGGTCCCGTGAACCTGGCTCGCGTCTACCTCAAAGAAGGCCGCCTCGACGACGCCGTCCAGGCCCTCGGGCGCGCCGCCCGCGCGGCGCCTCCGGCCCCCTGGTGGCTCGTCGCTTGGTTCACAGGCCTGGTCAATAAACAGAATGGCTACTTGGATGAAGCCATCGCCCAGTTCCGCAGCATCCTCGAAGACCGTGACCCAGCGCTCGCGGCGCGCAAGTTTGACTTCAGTCGCGACTACGAGGTCCGCATCGAGCTGGGGCAAACCTTGTTCGAGCGGGCGAAGCTCGAACGCGGCGACCCTGCCCGCCAAGCCGAGTTCATCGAGGCTGCCGTGCGGGAGTTCGACCGTGTGCTAGCCGAGGACCCGGAGAATCTCGCGGCCCACTACAACCTCGCCCTGCTGCATCGGCAACTGGGCCAAGACTTCCAGGCCGCCGAACACCAGCGCCTCCATGAAAAGTACCGGCCCGACGATCATGCCCGCGACCGCGCCATCAACCTCGAGCGCCGGCGCAACCCCGCCGCCGATCACGCCGCGCAAGCCATCGTGATCTACCCCCTGCATCGACCCGGCGCCCCAGGGTTGACGGACCAGCCCACCAAAGTGACCATGACCGAACTCCGATGAGCGATCCACAAAGACCGCCGCCACCGCTCGACCCACCCCAGGCCGAACGCACCGACGCCACGCCCGGCGACGAGGAGGTCGCCCACTACGATGATGCCGTCATCGGCACGGCCTTCCGCTGGTCACTGGTGGTGCTGGCCATCGTCGTCGCCGGTGGCGCCGGGGCGTTCTTCTGGCTCCAACGCAAGCCGCCGGCGCGCGCCCCCCAACTCACCCAACTCAGCGCGCCCCAGCCGCCGCCCTCCTTGATCCACGAGATTCCGGTGACCCGCTTCACCGACATCACCGCCTCGGCAGGCATTGCTTTCACCCACGTCAACGGTGCCTACGGCGACAAGCTGCTCCCGGAGACGATGGGCGGCGGGGTGGCCTTTTTCGATTTCGACAACGACGGCGACCCAGACCTCCTGCTGATCAACTCGACCTTCTGGCCTGGGCATGCCCCCGCAGACAAACCACTTCCCACCATGGCCCTCTACCGCAATGACGGCACCGGCCAATTCACAGACGTGACCGCCGAATCCGGTCTGGATGTCACCCTGTACGGCCAGGGTTGTGCCGTGGGAGATTACGACAACGACTCCTGGGTGGACGTGTTCATCACGGGCGTGGGCGGTAACCGCCTCTTCCGCAACCTCGGCACCGGCCGGTTCGAAGACGTCACCCTCTCCGCTGGGGTGGGCGGGTCCGGCCAGGAATGGAGCACCAGTTGTGCCTTCTTCGATTACGATCGGGACGGCCGGCTGGATCTGTTCGTCTGCAACTACGTGCAATGGTCCAAGGAAATCGACTACGAAGTGGGCTATAAACTCGTCGGCATCGGCCGCGCCTACGGCCAACCGCGGGATTTCCCGGGCACCTTCCCATTCCTCTACCACAACGACGGCAACGGCCGCTTCACCGACGTCTCGAAATGGGCCGGCGTCCAGATCAAAAGCCCCGTGACCGGCGTGCCCGCCGCCAAATCCCTCGGGTTGGCGCCCGCCGACCTGGACAACGACGGCTGGCTGGACGTGGTGGTCGCCAACGACACGGTCCAAAACTACGTCTTCCACAACAACCGCGACGGCACCTTCCGGGAGATCGGCGCCCTCGCGGGGATCGCGTTCGATTCGTATGGCCAGACCCGCGGAGCGATGGGCATCGACGTCGCCCGCTTCCGCAACGACGATGCCATCGGCATCGCCATCGGTAATTTCGCCAACGAAATGACCGCCCTCTACGTCTCCCAAACCAAACCCCTCACCTTCGCCGACGAGGCCATCACCGAAGGCATCGGCCCCGCCAGCCGCCTCCTCCTCAAGTTCGGCATCTTCTTCTTCGACTACGATCTGGACGGCCGGCTCGATGTCCTCACCGCCAACGGACACCTCGAAACCGAGATCAGCAAAGTGCAGCAAAGTCAAACTTACGCCCAACCGGCTCAACTCTTCTGGAACGCCGGCGGCAGCAAAGGCCCCAGCTTCATCTCTGTACCCCCCGCCAAATGCGGCCCCGACCTTTTCCAGCCCATCGTCGGCCGCGGCTCCGCCTTCGCCGACCTCGACGGCGACGGCGATCTGGATGTTATCCTCGCCCAGATTGGCGGCCCGCCCTTGCTCCTGCGCAACGACCAGAAACTCGGCCATCATTGGCTCCGCCTCAAACTCGTCGGCGCCACCGCCAATCGCGACGCCATCGGCGCTGAAGTCCGAATCCGCCTCGCTAGCCGCCTCTACTCGCGCACCGTCATGCCCACCCGCGGTTACCTCTCCCAGTCCGAACTGCCCGTCACCTTCGGCCTCGGCAACCACACCCGCGTCGACGGCCTCGAAATCCGATGGCCCGGCGGCAAAACCCAAGTCCTAGACCCGCGACACCTGAAAATCGACGCCCTCCACGTTATCACCCAAGAACGCTAAGCCAAGCGCCTCCTCGACCCATCCTCCCGCTCGTCAGGCCCGCAAGCTCAGACGCCCACCGCCGCAGGCCGAGGCTCCCGGCTCGTACGGCCGCTCGGCCAAGCGGCACCGGCCGGTTCCGGGAAGATGAATGTGGCGCCCAGAACGCGCTGCCCGCGCCGAATCACGCCCACCCGGCAATGCACCGGTTCTCCAGCAGGCTGGCTCTGCCATTCAGGGATGGGGACCGTCTGCGGTTCATGCGTCTGCAGCGCCACCCGCAACGCCTCGCGCAGCGAGTCCGCCGATTGCGGACAAAGTTGGAACACACTCGTCCCCACCAGCTTCCCCGCCGCACCCCCCACCCGTGGCCGATTGGCAAACTGAATCACCCCAGTACAGTCCACGCTCACCACCAAGTCCGGTAGGTTGTCCACCAGCGATTGCCAGCGCGCCTCCGATTCCCGCAGGCCCTTCTCCGCCTGCTGAATGCGGACAATCGACTGCACCCGCGCAATGAACTCAGGCATCTGGATGGGCCGAGTGATGTAATCGTCCGCCCCAGCCTCGAGGCCTTTGGTCCGATCCTCCGACGCCGTCACCAACGCCGAAATCAAAACGACAAACGTCCCCAGTAACGCAGGGTGCGATTTCAACTGCTTGCAGATCTCCAACCCGTCACTGTCGGGTAACACCACGTCCAGCAGGATCACGTCCGGGTGCTTCTCTAGCGCCAATGCCCAACATCGTTCCCCGCTGGTCGCCTCCCACACCTCGTAACCGTGTGACCGCAGCAGAAAGGAGAAAACCGTCAAGACCTGTGTGTTGTCGTCGACGACCAAAATGCCAGGTTGCTTAGGCATGCTACGCCCTTCATTGCTTTCGAAACCGTGGCCTCTCTATGCCAGAGCCGCCCAACTTCTGCAACAAGAATCCCCGACACACGAATCCCCCGACGCCGGACTCGGGTCCTTTCGGCCACCGCTACGGTCCGACTCGCCTCCAGTGACCTCAGCGCGATCCTCCCTGCCGACTCGGCCCTGGTTTCCGCCACCCGAAACCTCTCCGTCACCCTGATCACGGCCCGTAGCCAGACCGTCACCCCTCACCCGTAGCGGCGGAGGATGGGCGCCGCCGCCGTCATTTCCGCTCAACGGGCTCGGGGATGGGGCGGGAGGGGAGGAGGATCAGCGGCGAACGCCGGTTCGCCGCTACGTTCGAGGTTGGTCACCTGCGACCGCAACGCCGTAGCGGACCGATCCCGGCCAACTGCTCCCGCTGCGCTGAGGACAGGGCACGCACCGGTCCCCAAGGGTCGCGCTTGATATTGGCACGGTACTGGCTCGTGTAGTAGGTCGGAATGCGGTTTGACCGGAGAGGCACTGCGGGCGACTTTAAGGCCAAATGAAGACCTGGCTGAGGATACCGAATGAACTTAAGTGCTTGCATGCGCGACTGTTGCGCATCGAGGTGGCCTGGTTGACCGGCTTGCTCGCCGGTTGGTCGGTCTGTTCCGCTGAGGATTGGCCACAGTTCCGCGGCCCCCGTACCGACGGCACCAGCACTGAGCGAATCGCTACCGAATGGCCCGCGGCTGGGCCCCCAGTTCTCTGGCGCGTCTCCCTCACCGATGGTTTCGGCGGATTCGCCGTCAGCGGCGGCCGCGCCTTCACGCTGATTAAGCGTGACGTGAGCGGTCAGGCGCGTGAGGTCTGCCTTGCACTGGACGCCGACTCGGGCGCTGAACTCTGGGCGCGACCCGTCGGCACCGCCAGTTACACCTCGGGTGCCAGTGGCCCAGGCGCAGGCAGCGACGGCCCGCGCTCGACCCCAACCGTGCGCGATGGACGAGTCTTCTTGGTGGCTTCACGCCTCGAGGTCTACAGCCTCCGCGCCGAGGACGGCGCCGTGGTTTGGACCAGAAACCTCCAAAGCCTTTACAGCGGCAGACTGCCCGATTGGCAAAGCGCTGCCTCGCCGCTGATCGTCGGGGATTTGCTCCTGATGAACTGCGGCAGCTCGAACAACAGCATCGTCGCCCTGCGCACCGGCGACGGGAGCCTGGCCTGGCGCAGCCAGGCTGAATCGGCTACCTACGCGACCCCGGTCCTCGCCACCCTGCATGGCCGACAGCAGGTCATCTTCTCCACCACCAGAAATCTGCTGGCGCTGGCGCCCGAGGACGGCCGGCTCCTTTGGCGCTACGGTTTCGGCTCGGTGTGGAGCGCCGCCACACCGGTTGTCGCTGAGGATCTAGACCTGGTGTTCTCGACCGTCGGCTATGGCGTGGGCGCCATGGCGGTGAAGGTGAGCGAGTCCGGAAACGCCCTGGTGGCCAGTCCCGTCTATACCAGCGCGAAACGTAGCCTGGAAAGCCACTGGATGACGCCCGTCTACCGACAAGGCCACCTCTACGGCATGTTCGGTCACGCTGACTACAACCGCGCACCTTTGCGTTGTGTCGACCCGGTCACCGGCACCGTGAAGTGGTCCGTCGACGATTTCGGCCAGGGCGCACTGCTTCTGCTGGGCGACAAGTTGTTGGTGCTCACTGAGAACGGCGATCTTTCGACCGTCGAAGCCACCCCGGCAGCTTATCGCCCAGTGAGCCGCTTCAAAGCCCTGAGCGGCAAGTGCTGGAACGCGCCCGCCATCAGTCACGGCCGCATCTACGCCCGTAGCACCCGCCAGGCTGTCGCCTTCGATGTCGCCTTGCCGCCCCCGCCCCCGCTGCGCCTGCAAGCGCCGGTGTTGCGTCCGGACCGCGTCCTCGAGCTGGCGGTGGCCAGTGCCGACGGTCAACCGATCGCCGCCGAGCGCCTATCCGGCATCCAAGTGCGCACCAGCCCGGACTTGGCTTCGCCTTTGTCGCAATGGAGCCAACTCACTAGCCCACTGGTCTGGGACCAAGGCGTTCTGCGCCTCGATCAACCGCTTACTCAGGAGCGACCGCAAGGGTTTTATCGAGTGATCGAACAACCGTAACGCGCCAGACATGAGAACACCCGCACGCAGGCCTGCCGAGAACCGTTCGACCTTAGCCTTCACCCTAATCGAGTTGCTGGTCGTCATTGCCATCATCGCGATCCTGGCGGGTCTGTTGCTGCCGGCGCTGGCGGGGGCCAAAGAGCGGGCCCGGCGGACCCACTGCCAAAGCCAGCTCCGTCAATTCGCGCTCGCCACGCATCTCTACGCTAACGACTTCGCGCAAAAACTGCCCCGCGGCGATACCGATTTCCCCACCGACCCGGACTCGCCCGCCGAGGATATCCCGGTCGTTTCCTCGAACACCCGCAACGCACTGTTGACGTACACGGGAACGCACAAGGTCTTCGAGTGCCCGAGCCTCGGCAAACCCTTTGGCCAACCCGACGGTTGGTACGAACGGGAATACGGCTATGTGCTCGGCTACAATTACTTGGGTGGACACACGGGCACGCCTTGGCCCCCGCTGCCCGGCTACACTAACCAATGGACCTCGCCCCAAAACCTCGAGGCCCCACCGACCCTCGTCCTTCTGACCGACCCTAACAACTGGTCGCCAGGCTACGGCAAGTCGTTGGCCCCGCACGGCAAGTCCGGTCCGATCATGAAGGCGGGTGACTTCGCCAACGAAGACGCTCGGGGCGCCACCTCGAAAGATCTGGGGGCCGTAGGGGGCAATGTGGCCCTGCTCGATGGCTCTGTTGCATGGAAACCGATCCAGCAGATGCTCGTCTACCGCGGCAGCATCAAGTGGGACGAGGCCGGTTGCCAGTCGGCCTGGTAAACTCCGCCGAACGCCACCGTCGCTTTCGCTTCGGTTTCCCCTGGTCCTGGTCGGGGATCGCACGTCAACGCCAAAGCCACGACGACGGCGACGCGGATCCACGGGCAACGGGCAACGGGCACGCGGGCACGGGGATCGAACCCGACGCCCGAGGCAAACCGTCTCAGCCCGAGCGTCATACAGGCCCTCAGGTTCTACGTCATCCTGCCAGGCAAAAAGACGTTGACACCATTCCTATCAGGCCGTTCGCCCCACCCACCTTAAACGGGAGTGTGGGAAACTGGGAAGGAAGCCGCTGGTGTCGAGTGGGGTACGGGCTAACCAGGCACGTCTGTTCTTCAGGTTCCCCTACGAACCCTCCACCAGGCTTTCCGCGTGTGAACGAAGCTGCGGTCGGACCGCCGTTCCTTCTTCGTCGCCTTCGTTCGCCTCTCATGTGGCCGCGTCAAGAGGCATTGACAACTCTGTCGTTGACAAGCCTCTCTGCACGCACCGCGGGCGGTATTGTATTTGCCAGGTCAAAAGAAGTTGACACTGAGGGGGAGCCGACCGAAACGAGGGAGAGAGCGAGAGGAGAGGACGATTCGGCCGTTGACGCAACGGTTTTTGGGGAGACAATGGATAGCTTAATGATGTTGTTTAAATCGACTGCTGTTGCCCCAATGCTTTGCTATGGCTAAACCGACCTTGGAGATGACGATCGAGCGGGTGAGGATGGATCTGCCCGACACCAAGACCCTGCGCCTGACCTGGCCTGACGGCTATGACCCGCAGTTCAAGACCGGGCAGTTCATCACGCTGCATTGGCCCGAGGCAACCGACTATAAACGGGCCTATTCGCTCTGCTCCTGCGCGTTAGACCGCGGCTACTTCGACGTGACGGTCAAGCGCGAGGGCAAGATGGGTACGCGGATAGTGGACTGGGCACGGGTGGGCGACAAGCTCTGGGTCCTGCCCCCCGCCGGCAAGTTTCTCCCGGTTTATGAACCGGACACACACTTGGTCTGCATCGCTGGCGGGTCGGGGGTTACCCCTTTTCGCGCCTTCGCGAGGGAATCGACGCTGCGAGGTTTGACGACGCGGATCACGATACTCTACAGCGTGCGTCACCCGGGTGAGATCATCTTCCAAGACGAGTTTCGCCAACTCGAGGCCGCCAACCCACAGTTTCGCCTGCTCGTTACCTGCACGCGATTAGCCCAGGAGCAACCGTGGGAGGGTCGCCGGGGCCGGATCGACCCCGGCTGGATCGGAGCGCAGGTGGAGGACTTGGCCAAGACGGTCTTCTATGCCTGCGGCTCCCAGGGGTTGGTGGATGCGGCCGAAGAGATGGTCGTTCGGCATCTTGGCGCGTCCAAAGCCCAGATGAAGACCGAGAAGTGGTGGTGACCGCCACGGACGTGTCGCGCCGGCATTCCAACCGACACCGTGCCGCCGATGAAGACCGAGGAGTCGTAGTGACCTGCCACGACGATCCGCAGGGCGGTGGTCCGAGGTTGCGCGAATCCAACTCCTGGTTCAGGATCGGCCTCGATTGACGCGAGGGGTCGAGGGGTAGCCCTAGCGGTTCGCCCCAGCGGTTGCGGCTCAAGCGGTTGTCTCTGCGCGACGATAGGCTAGGGTGGCGTCGGTTGTCTCGCAGTGTGCCGCTGGGTGCCGGATGGGCGCGGCGGTGACGGGGGACCGATTTGTGGATTGGCACCGCAACTTTTCGAGTTGGCTGCTGTATAACCCGTTGGCACGTTGGCACACACGGTTAACGCATAGCGCATGGCGTATCGATCAGTTAAAGCGGTCTTGGCTCAAGCGGCTCTGCTTTCGGCGGAGCAGGTCGAGGCGTGGCATGCGCACTGCCAGCGCGCCCGGCGAGCGGCCCAAGACAGCCAGAGCCAGGGGCAAACCGAGACACCGCCGCCGCCGTCTCTGATGGGGTACTTGCAGAGCGAGACACAACTGGACGAACCGGTGCTGTTGCGGCGGCTGGCGGAGGCCCTAGGTTGGCCATACCTCGAGAGCGCGCGTCCGCCGGTGGACGTGGCGGCTGAAGACGTCGGGCGCCTGGCACTCGAGTTGCCGGCGAAGGTGGCCTTTGGCCATCTGGCGGTGCCAGTGGTGGTGCGGGAGGGTCGCCTGGTTCTGGCGGTCAATAATCCATTTGACTCCGGCATGCTCAGCGCCGTGCAATTCAGCGCCAAGCGTCCGGTCCAGTTTGCCCTGGTGCCGCGGGAGCAGATCGAGGACGCGCTCAAGGAACGGTACGGCATGGGCGCCACGGCCTTGGACCAGATGGTGGACGAGAGCGAGCCGGACCTCGAGATCACGGGAGACAAAGAGATCGCCGGTGGCGACCAAGAGGCGAGCGTGATCAAGTTCGTCAATGACGTGATCAAGGAGGCCTACAATGGGCGCGCGACGGACATCCACTTCGAGCCCATGGAGCGGCGGTTACGGATTCGATACCGGATTGATGGCATGCTCTACGAGCAGCCTCTGCCGCCTCAATTGAGCGATCCCAAGAAGGTGAAGCATTACCAGGCGGCCATCATTTCGCGCGTCAAGGTGATGTCGGGGATGAACATTGCCGAGAAGCGGCTGCCGCAGGACGGCCGGATCAACGTCCGCATCAGCAAACAGGAGCTGGACATCCGGGTATCGACGGTACCTACGGTCTACGGCGAGAGCGTGTCGCTGCGGTTGCTCAATCGGGGCGATACGGCTTTCAACATTAGCAACTTGGGCCTGTCAGCCTCGCAGCAGGGCGTGATTGAGAACCTGATCAAGAAGCCCCACGGCATTTTCCTCGTGACCGGCCCCACGGGGTCGGGCAAGTCCACCTCGTTGTATTGCTTTCTTAGTTTCATCAACCGGGAGACCAAGGGCACGAAGCGGATTCTCACGGTGGAAGAGCCGGTCGAGTACGAAATCCAAGGCGTGAACCAGATCGCCGTGCGCCCGGAGATTGGGCTGAGCTTTGCCGTCGGTTTGCGGCATATCCTGCGGCAAGATCCCAACGTGGTAATGGTGGGGGAGATTCGCGACCTCGAGACGGCCGAGATCGCGATTCGCGCGGCGCTGACGGGGCATTTGGTGTTCAGCACGCTGCACACGAACGATGCCGCCAGCGCCTTCACGCGGTTGATCGACATGGGGATCGAGCCGTTCCTGGTCGCCTCGTCGGTCGAGGCGGTCATGGCCCAACGCCTGGTCCGGACGGTGTGCCCGGATTGCCAGACCCAGCTCGCGGAAGGGAAGGACTACAGCCTCGAGTATCTGCTGCGGAAGAAGTTCCCCGCGGAGTGGGCTGGGGGCGCGACGTTCTACAAGGGAGCCGGCTGCGACGAGTGCCGGCAGCTTGGCTATCAAGGGCGCACGGGTATCTACGAGCTGCTGGTGATGACCGAGAAGGTCCGACCCTTGGTGATGGAACGAAGTCCCGCCTCGCGCATCGTCCAACAGGCCAAGGCCGACGGTTCGCTGACCTTGCGCGAAGATGGTTGGCTCAAGACCCAGGCGGAACGGATCCAAGTGGGCCGTGACGGCAAACCCATCCACCCGCCAACGACCATCGAGGAGGTGTTGCGGGTGACCCAGATCGAGGAACACATCGACGAACTAGCCGGCCCAAGCCACACCCCTCCGACCGCCGCGGCAGCGCCGGCGGCCAGCTCGCCCGGCCACGAGCCGGATCCCATCGCCCTCAAGCATGGCAGTGGGCTGCTGGATGAGTCCTAGCGGGGGTGCCCCGCGACTGCGGATCGCACTGTTGAAATAGGGAGAGTCGTTTTGCAGAGAGTTCACCAACCGAAAGCCAACGCGTGAAGCGGCCAGCTCATAAACCGACGCGGTGGCAGCACTGCAACGTCCTGCAGACCGCCGGGGAACGGCGCGTCCTGCGACAGTTCACGCGGGGCGGCGAGGGCCCCCAGCTCTTCGCGGAGCGCACCTTCGACGCCCAAGCTTCGCTGCCCAAGCCAGCCGTCACGAAGACGGTCAGCCACCTGTGGAAGCCTCGCTTGAATCTCGCCTGGCTGCCCTCGAGCCAGGTCTTCGTCCGCATCCTCAGCGACCTTCCCGCCCCGACCGAGAGTGAGAAGCCCACCGAGTTTTCGGGGAGGGTCGAGTCGCAGTTGGAGCTGGTCTCGCCGCTGCCGATGAACCAGATGGTCTGGACGTTCCAGCCCTTGCCTGGCGCGCCCAGCGGGGCGCGCTGTGTCCTGGCCCTGATGGCCGTCCGGAGCACCGTCGAGGAGTACCTCGGCGAGCTCGAGACCTCCGGGTACCTCGCCGATCGACTCGAGCTGCCGCAACTTCATGATGTCCTCCAGCGCCGGCCACCGGCCGGCGTCGCGCCGCCCGCCACCCCTGCCGCGCGGCCCCGCTCGGGCTCTGCCACCTCGGCCGGGCGCAGGGCCCGCGGACCCAAGTTCGGCGTGTTCCAACCGGGTGCCTCCTCGGCTCAGGCCGGCGAGTTGCCTGGGGAAGGCGAGGGCGATGGCATCTGCGTGCACTGTTGGATCGAGCGGGTGGATCCGGCCGTGCTAGCGCCCCCGTCGACGTCGGAGCAGAAGCAGAGCGAGACCAAGCCCACCGGGCCGGTCGAGGTCGTTTCGGGCTTGGTGGCATGGTGGCGCGAGGGCCGGCTGCGGAACCTGAACCTACTGACGCTGCCCGGCGGCGGGTCGGCCGGCGAGCGATTGGTCGAATTGCTCCGCCAGCTCGCTTGGGCGGGCGAGATTGAAGGCTGGCTGGCGCCCGAACCCCACTGGCGTCTGGTGGCGGAGCCGGCGCTCGCGGCCGAGCTCGAGCCCGAGTTGCGCGCCTATGCGGGTAACACGCTCGAAGTCAGTGCGCCCTTGCCGCCGGCGAAACTGGCGGCGGTGGCGGCCGGGGCCAACACCCAGGTCAACCTGGTGCCGGCCGATTACGCGAGCCGGTATCGGCAGCAGTTTATCGACCGGCTCTGGATGCGGGGATTGGCGGCGGTGGGTTTGCTTTATCTGCTTGTGGTCCTGATTCACTTTGGCTTTTTGCGCTACGTGCACTACCAGAAGAGCGGGGTGGACCGAGAGGTCGCCGCTTTGGCCCCCGAGCATCGTCAAGCTCTCGAGCTGAAGGCGCGGCTGCAGGTCTTCCAGGAACAGGCCAACTTGCGGTTTGCCGCGCTGGACTGCTGGAAAGCGGTGGCGGAGGCTTTGCCCGAGGAAATGACGCTCACCTCGCTCGGTTTGGCGCGAGGCAAGCGCCTGAGTCTGTTTGGCACGGTCCCCGCCGACCAGCAGGGTCGCGTGAGCGATTTCAACGAGGCCCTGAGCAAGGCGCAGGCGCACGGCGGACCGTTGTTCAGCCAGGTCAACACCCGCTCGATCCAGGCGGTGGCCAACCAGCCGAATCGGCCAGCGAACTGGAGTATCGAGTGCGAACTCAAACGCGCGGACCTCGAATGAGCACGGAGAGCACCGGCATGAAGTTCACGCCGCAGGAACGGCGCATCCTGGTAGTCGTGCTGACGGTTGTGGTGGTGGTGCTCAATGCCTTGTTCGTTTGGCCCCGCTTCAAAGACCGCGCCCGCCTCGAACAGCAACTGGCCAACGCGCGCCAGACCTTGCAGGCCTACCAAGCCGAGGTGGCGCGCATCCCCGAGTACCGCCGGCGCCTGGAATCGCTCGAGCGGCAGGGCTCAGCCGTGTTGCCCGAGGCGCAGGCGCTGCAATTGATGCGCACGGTGCAGAGCCAGGCCGTCCAGTTCAGCGTGGACATCACCTCGGCGCGTACCCTGCCCGCCAACCCCCTCACCAGCACCAACACCTTCTTCGACGAGCAGGCCGTAGCCGTCGGCGTCAACACCCGCGACAAGGAACTGATCGACTTCCTCATCGCGCTCGGCTCCGGCTCCTCGCTGATCCGCGTGCGCGACCTGACGTTGCGGCCGGACCCGCCGCTTTACCGGCTGAACGGTGAAATCACCCTGGTGGCGAGCTACCAAAAGGGCGCCAAGCCCGCCGCCGCCGCGCCGCTGCCCGGTCCCACTCCCGCGGCCACCGCCTCGAATGCGCCGCGACCGGCCATCGGGGCCGTTACCACAACCAAGAAGAAGTCGTGAAAACCCTCTGGACCCTCGCTGTTGTCGCCGGGGCGATCGGGCTCGCGTCACCCGACGCCTTCGCCCAGGCCGACCCAGCCGCGCCCCCGGCCGTGCCGGCTCTCCCTGCGCCCGCGCCGCGGGACATCCTGACGCCGCCTTCGGTTCCCCCCGCGCCGCCCGCCGTGGCCGCGCCGGGGAATCCTCCGGAGGAGCGCTCGATCACGGCCACGGTGCAGTCCGGCACCAACGTCGTCACGCGCCAGATTCCCGTGCGCGGCACGATCGGTGGGCCCCGCACCACGGCGGTGCCGGCGCCGCCGGTGCCCACCTTGCCTGCGCCTGCGTTGCCCGTGCCGCCTCAGCCTGCCGCCGGCCCATCCGGCCGCACGCCAGCTCTGGCTACGGCCATCGTCCCGGCGAGCACGAATCTCTCGGCGTTGGACAACAACGCGATTATCCCGGCCGGCATGATCGCGTTCCAGTCGATGCCGCTCGAGCAAGTGCTCGCGGTGTACGCGGAATTCACCGGACGCACCGTGTTGCGTCCCAACCAACTGCCGGCGGCCCAAATCACGCTCAAGACCCAGACCGATCTCACCAAGGAAGAAGCCATCCAAGCGCTGGACAGCGTGTTGACGCTGAACCAGATCACCATGATCAATGTCGGCGACAAGTTCGTGACGGCCGTGCCCAGTCAGCAGGCCCTGACCGAGGGGGCGGCCTTCTCCGAGGTCGACCCGGAGGACCTGCCGGAGGCGGCTCAGTTCGTGACCAAGATCGTCCAACTCAAGTATGCCCTGCCCTCGGAGATGCAGCAGTTGATCGCCGGTTTTGGCCGCGTCCAGAACGGCATCATCGCCATCGACAGCACGATGACGTTGGTGATCCGCGATTACGCCGCCAACATCAAGCGGATGCTCGAGATCGTCGAGAAGGTCGACATCGAGGTCGAGCTGGACCACAAGCTCGAAGTCATTCCGATCAAGTACGGCAAGGTCGAGGACATCTACTCGACCATGAGCACCCTCATCGGAGGGGGCGGTGGCGTGGCCGGAACGACCGGCACATCCGGCGCCCGCCGCACGTCGAGCATGCGCGGTTCGTCGAGCCGGGGCGCGACCGGCGGCCTGGGCGGCTCGCGCAGCTCGCTCAACCGCACCCCCACCGGGCAGGTGCAACCGCAGCAGAACGTCCTCGCGCAACCGGGGGGCGTCGCCAGCTTCAACCAACGGCTGCAGGGGATTGTCAGTCGCGCGGCTGGGGCGGCGGGCGAGGTGCGGTTGCTGGGGGACGCCCGCATCGTGCCGGATGAACGGTCCAACTCGCTGATTGTATACGCGGTCAAGGAAGACATGCAGATGATCACCAACATTGTGGCCAAAGTGGATCGGCTGCTGGCTCAGGTGCTCATCGAGGCGATTATAGTCGACGTCAAGATCACCGACAGCTTCGAGATGGGGGTCTCCGCCTTGCTGCGCCGTAGCAGTGGCAAACTGGACTCTGCCGTGGGCAGCAACAGCGGCCAGGGCTTCATGTCCAGCATCACCAACTTCAGCAGCGGCCTGCCGAGCGGCTTCAGCTACTTCGGCAAGTACGGCGCCGACCTCGATCTGGCCGTGCGGGCGCTGGCGGCCGATGGCAAGGGGCAGGTGCTCCAGACCCCGCGCGTCCAAACCAGCCACGCCATGACCGCGAGCTTCTTCACCGGCGAGTCGGTCCCCTACATCACCAGCACCTATTACGGCGGCGGCTTCGGCGGCTACGGCCCCAGCTCGACGTTCCAGCAGTTGGACGTAGGCATCGACCTGCAGGTCACCCCTTACATCACCCCCGACGGCCTCGTCGTCATGGAAATCGACCAGAACATCGAGGAGCTCTCTGGCTTCACCGAAATCCAAGGTGTGGGCAAGATGCCCAATACCACCCGACGCGGCGCCAGCGCCACCGTCTCGGTCCGCAACGGCGACACCATCATCCTCGGCGGCTACATTCGCACCTCGAAGAGCAAGTCGAAGTCGGGTGTGCCGATCCTCAAAGACATTCCGCTGCTGGGTAACCTCTTCCGCAGCCGGTCGCAGGACAACTCGCGCAGCGAACTCCTTGTCCTCCTCCGTCCGACGGTGCTCGAAAACCCGTCGGACGCCGCCGTCTTGGCCGGGACCGAGCGCCGCCGCTTGCCGGGCGTGCGCGAGCTCGAAAGGGCCATTCGCGAGGAAGAACTCGAGCAGACGATCCGAGCGGAAACCGAGGCGGCCCGACAACAGGGCGGGCGCCGGTAGACCGCTCCGCGGCTTTACCTCGGGGCAACCAACCGCACCCACTCCGCGGTGGGCGCGAGAGCCGCCAGGAGTTGCCGCACGGAGCGCGACTGCCCCGGCAAAATCAGATCGGGGGCGATCTCCGCCAGCGGCTCGAGCACAAACCGGCGCTGCGCCGCGCGCGGGTGGGGCAAGACCAGGCGCGCGGTGTTCCGTTGCTCGCCGCCCAACGCGATCAGATCCAAGTCCAGCGGGCGCGGCTCGTTGAGCATCTGCTTGGGCCGCCGGCCAAACTCGGATTCGAGCCCCTGCAAGTAGCCCAGCAGCCCTTCCGGAGTCTCCTCCGCTCCAGCCCACCACGTCACGACCGCATTGACAAACGGCGGCGAGTTTGCCGGGCAATCGACCGGGGCGCTCTGCCAGAGGGAAGACCGCTGCAGCGGGCCTCGCGCGCGCGGCTCGAGGCGGCTCATGGCCTGGCGCACCAAGGCTGCCGAGTCCCCCAAGTTAGACCCCAGCGCCACGACCGCCAACCTCGAGTTCAGAGCTTCAGGCGAGTCCCAACACATCCTGCATCGAGTAGATCCCGGGCGGCTTCCCGACGACCCAACGGGCGGCGCGCAACGCGCCCTGGGCGAAGGTTTCGCGGCTCGAGGCCTTATGGGTGAGCTCGAGACGTTCGCCCGTGGCCGCAAAGATCACGGTGTGATCTCCCACTACATCGCCGCCCCGGAGCGCGTGCAGACCGATCTCGGCCCGGGTTCGTGCGCCCGTGATCCCCACCCGGCCATGACGCGCCACTTCGGAGAGGTGCTGTTGCCGCGCTCGGGCCAGGATCTCCGCGAGGGTCGTAGCCGTCCCACTCGGCGCGTCCTGCTTGTGCCGGTGATGCATCTCGACCACCTCGAGGTCGAAGTCGGGGCCGAGGATCTCGGCGGCTTTGCCGGTGAGCCAGAAGAGGGTATTCACCCCCGTCGAGTAGTTCGCCGCCCAGACGATGGGTATGGGCCAGGAGCCGTTGGCGAGTTGCGTTCGCAGTTCGGCATGGTGACCTGTGGTGCCGAGCACGAGGGGCTTACGCTGCTGCGCGCAGAGGCCCATCACCCCGAGGGTGGCCTCCGGCAGACTGAAATCGATGACCACGTCGCTGCTCCCCAGCACCGCCTCGAGGTCGTCTCCCAAGTCGATCTGCCCCACCACCTGCCAATCGCTTTGGCGGGCGGCGCAGTTCAACAGCGCCTGCCCCATCCGCCCCTTCGCTCCCACAATGCTGATTCGAGTCATAACGCAACCGATTCGGTTCCGACGCCCCGCGCCCGCCTCGCGCCCGGCCCAGTCGCCGCCGGTCTCGAACCGGCGAGCGGCGGCGCCTCGAGTCTACTTGATCAAGCACAAGGTGCGCAGGGTGCGCTCGAGTTGGGTGCGGCTGGCTGAGCTCAGGGGCACCAGCGGTAGCCGCACATCTTCCTGGATCCGGCCCAACATGGCCAAGGCCGCTTTCACCGGAACCGGGTTGGTCTCGATGAAGAGGTCCTTGAAGAGCGGGTAGCAACGGGCATGCAACCGCTGCGCGGCGGCCACCTGGCCTCCCCGGAAGGCGCTGACCATGCGCGCCACCTCGCGCGGGATGAGGTTCGAGGCCACACTCACCACGCCATCCGCCCCCACCGCCAGGAACGGCAGCGTCAAGGCGTCATCCCCGCTTAAGACGCTGAATCGAGGTCCCAGGGCCGCGCGCAGTTGGCTCACCCGGTCGGCGTTGCCTCCCGCTTCCTTGATGCCGACCACGGTCGCCGTGTCGCAGGCCAACCGCCGGACCGTCTCGACCCCGATCTCGATCCCGCACCGACTGGGGATGCTGTAGAGGAGGAGGGGCAGGCTGGTCGCGCGCGCCACGGCGCGGAAGTGGGCGTAGAGCCCTTCCTGGGTTGGTTTGTTGTAGTAGGGGGCAACCTGGAGGGAGCCGTTCGCGCCCGCCGCCGCGGCGGCCTTGGTCAGGTAAATGGCTTCGCTGGTCGAGTTGCCGCCCGTGCCAGCAATGACTTGGGTCCGCCCTTGGGCCGCCTGCACCGCCAACCGGACCACCTGGATGTGCTCCTCGAAGTCGAGGGTTGGCGATTCCCCCGTCGTCCCCACCGGCACGACGCCGTCCACGCCGGCGCGGATCTGCTGGCGGATCAGCTTGGCGAGGCCCGCCTCGTCCACGCGCCCGTGGCGGAACGGGGTCACGAGGGCGGTGTAGGTGCCGGCGAATCGAGTTTGACGCTTGCTCATAGAGAGGGGTCCGTTTCGATGGTCGAGTGCGGGAGGCGGGCGCCTCGAGGCGTCGCGCGTTACAGAGTGATCCGGCCGTCGAAGACAAACTCAGCGGGGCCGGTCAGGTGCACGTTATGGAACTGACCGCCGCTTTCCTCGAAGCTGACTTCGAGTTCGTCTCCGCCCTGGACGCGCACCCGCAGCGGCGACCGCCAGCGCTGCTGCCGCGCCGCCACCAGCGCGGCGGCGGTGACGCCCGTGCCGCAGGCCAGGGTTTCGCCCTCGACACCCCGCTCGTAGGTCCGCACGCGGATCGTGCCGGGGCCAAGCACTTGCACGAAATTGACGTTGGTGCCCTGCGGACCGAAATGGGGGTGATGGCGCACTTCCCGCCCGAGCGGTTGCACCTGCGCCTGGTCCGCGTCCGGCACGAACAAGACCGCATGCGGCACGCCGGTGTTGAGCGAGTGGACACTCACCAGGCCTGCGCTCAGCGCCAACGCCTCGTCGAGCCGCAGCCCCTGGGGCGGCGTGAGACTCACCGAGACCAGTTCGCCGTGGTAAACCGCGGTGATGACCCCAGCCCCCGTCTCGAAGGTGATCGCCCGTTGCACCCCGGTCAGACGCTGGATGTACCGGGCAAAACAACGCGCGCCATTGCCACACATCTCGGCGGCGCTCCCGTCGCTGTTGTAAAACTCCCAGGCCCAGTCCGCCCGGCCCGAGCGGCACGGGATCAACAGAATCACGCCGTCCGCCCCCACCCCGCGTTGGCGATGACAAAGCCGGGCCACATGCGGCGGCGCCAACCGCAACGCGCGCGGCCGATTGTCGAGCAGGACGAAATCGTTGCCCGCCCCGTTCATCTTCGTGAACTCCAGGGTCACTCCGCGCGCACCTTACTGGCCGACCCGCCAAGTGCAAGGTCCAAAATCGAAAGATTTTTGTGGCGCTTTCGGTTCCCTTTGTTAGATTCACCGGCCCTCGCTCGGAAGGCTAGGCATCGCCGATGTCCCGCGAGCGGCTCTCAGAAACTGAAGAACGAGCAAGCCCGAAGAAGCTGTGACAACAAAGAAAAGTGTTTCGACTGGCAAGAAACCGGCGGCTAAACCCGCCGGCAAGGGAAAGTCTTTGCCCGCGGCGACCGCCGCCAGCATCCTGGGGACACCGGTCGTGCACCACCGCGCTCCCGATGGCCGGGCCAACGTCCGGCCCGAATGGCTCAAGTTCTACCGCACCCTCCTGGACCTGCGCGAACGGCTCGTCTCCCAGATGAATGGGCTGGCCAAGGAGTCCGCGGAAGAGATGGACAGTTACAGCCTGCACATGGCGGATTCCGGCACCGACAACTTCGACCGCGACTTTGCGCTGAGTCTCCTCTCCTCGGACCAGGACGCGGTGTACGAGATTGACGAGGCCCTCAAGCGCATCCAACGCGGCACCTACGGCACCTGCGAGCTCACCGGCAAGTCCATCCCAAAGGCCCGCCTCGAGGCCATCCCCTGGACCCGCTTCACCGTCGAGGCCCAGGCGCAACTCGAGCGCGAAGGCGCCCTGCGCCAACGCCGCCTCGGCGCCCTCGGCAGCGTGGATACCGCCGGCGCCCCGGAAATCGAGGAGGAAGCCGAAGAAGAGGAGAAACCCGCTAAGGAGAAGGAATAACTTATGCCGCGCGAACTGGTCACCATCGAATGCACGGAGGCCCGCAAAGAGGGCAAGTCCCCCTCCCGGTACACCACCTCCCGCAACAAGAAAGTCCAGACCGAAAAGGTCGAGCTCAAGAAGTATAACCGCTTTCTCCGCCGCCACACCCTCCATCGCGAGATCAAGTAACCACCATGCCACGGAAAACTAACCTCGAACGCCCCACCCGCGGTCGAACCGGTCGCGGTCGCTCAGGCTCCGAGGCCCGCATGCCTCGGCCCAAACCGAAGATCGACTTCACCCTCGACGCCCTCGATTACCGGAACACGACCTTGCTCCGCCAGTTCGTCACCGACGCCGGACGGGTCCTGCCGCGCAAGTACACCGGCCTCCCCGCCCACTACCAGCGGCGGCTCACCCGTTCGATCAAACGGGCGCGTCAGATGTTGCTCATGAAGTAAGGCGGCCGCGCGTGCCGCCCGGCGGTTGGGCCGGGCGGTTTTTCGTGCCCCGCAACTGCAAACCATTTGCAGCTCGGCGCCCGGTGTTGCTGGACCCGCCCCGAGCCGCTCGACCTGATGGAGTACCTGTTGTTGTTGTCGTCGATCGTGGCCGGGGCCTTCACGGTGCTGAAGCTGCGGCTCGAAGAGCGTGGCTACGTCCACCTGTTCAACGCGTTCACGGGTGCGTACCTGCTCTCGCTGACTTTTCTGCATCTGTTGCCGGAGCTCTACCACGAGCACGACGGGCCCGGCTTGCCCCATGTCCAAATCGGCGTGTTGGTGTTGGTGGGGTTCTTCATCCAGATCGGCCTGGACACCCTCTCGCTCGGGGTCGAGCATGGCCATCGCCATCGACTGATCGGTCGGGTGCCGACCGGGGTGATTGTGGGCCTGTGCCTGCATGCCTTTATCGAGGCCACTTCCCTGGGCGACCGGCACACGCATCATGACTTGGCCTCGCGCCGCATGTTGCTCTGGAGCATCGTAATCCATAATTACCCGGTGTCGATCGCCCTGCTGGGCATGCTCCTGCACGCCGGGATGAGGCGGAACCGCGCTTTAGGCTGGCTGGGGCTGTTTGGCTTGATGGGGCCGCTGGGGATGATGCTGGGCGCGTCGCCCGTATTGGCGCAGTATACCCGCCAGCTCACTGCGCTGGTGATCGGCATCTTCTTGCACCTCTCGACCACCATCCTTTTCGAGAGCAGCGACGTGCACCGCTTCGACTACCCCAAGATCGGCGCCATCCTCCTAGGCGTGGCTTTGGGCAGCCTCACCGTCGCCCTCCACTAGCCCTCAGCTCCGCGCCGCCTATGTCCATGTCCGCACCGGCTCACGCTCCGCCCCTCGAGGAGTTGACCCACCGCCTCCGGCGACGCGAACGCCGCGTGACGGCCCCACGCCAAGCCATTCTCGAGTTCCTCCGCCGCCAAACCCACCCGGCCAGCCGCAAGGAGATCTTCTCCGCCCTACCCCGTGGCGTTGGCGACCTGGCCACCGTCTACCGGTCCGTCCAGTTGCTCGAATCGATGGGGATGGTTCAGCGGTTCGATTTCGGGGATGGCGTGGCCCGCTACCGCCTGTTGGCCGAAGGTGAAGACGGCCACCGCCATCACTTGATCTGCCGGCAATGCCGTACCGTGGTCGAGGTGCGCGAGTGCTTCGCGGCGGATCTCGAACGGCAGATCGCGCGGCGGAACGGTTACCGAGCCGTCAGCCATCGGCTCGAGTTCTTCGGCCTCTGTCCCCAGTGCCAAGGGGCAGAGCCCTGAGCGCTCAGCCGACCCATACAAATTCGCGCTCCGCGGTGTCGAAGGAATAGAGATGTGAGCGGCAACCCATCCAGCCACGGTTGGTGCGAGCGGCTCTATGGCGAGCAAGGCGCCGGGCTCGTGCTTTACGGCCGCGCCCTTGGTTTGAGCCACGCCGAGGCTGAGGACGTCTTGCAGGACGTCTTTGATCAGTGGTTGAGTTACTGGAAGGCGCGGCCCCCATCGCCCCGGCTCAAAGCGCGGCTGTTCCATGACACGGGCTGTGCCGCGCCTACCGCGGGTGAAGACCCGGGCGGCCGGCTCCTGGGGTGGCTGGTGCCCTTGACAGCTTGCCTGACCGTCGCCCTTCTCGCTGGGCAGGCACGCCAGCCCTCCGGTCTGAGCAACCCGCGCCGCGGCGCCATGTCCCACCTCACCCTAGCCGCCTTTAGTAACCAGTTCTACGCCGCCTACCTGCCCCCCACCGGCCACAGCGAGATCAACGCGGCGCGGGCGGCAGAAATGGGTTGGACAAGCCCGGGGCAATCGACTTCAAGTATGGGCCTTTTGCCGTCCATGGCGACGAACCAACTCGAGTGGTAAGCCAATGAGTAACACAGCCGCGAAACCGGTTAAACCCGCCCCAGCCGCCCCCCCGCAGTCGGCAGGCGCCGCCAAAGGGGCCAAGCCAACCCGACCGTTGCACGCCAAAGCGGTGGTGGTGCCCGTCTCGGCCGTGAGCGGTCTGCGCCCGCCTTTGTTCCGGCGCATCGACTGGCTGACGTTCGGGGTCACGACCCTCCTGACGCTCATCGGGTACTTGCTCACCTTGGCGCCGGACCTCACGCTCGAGGATTCGGGCGAGTTGGCGGTCGGTTCGTACTATGCCGCCGTTCCGCACGCGCCGGGTTACCCGGTCTGGACGATTTACTCGTGGCTCTTCACGGTGTTGCTGCCGTTTTCGAACATCGCCTGGCGTGTCGCGGTGTCCTCGGCGGTGGCCGCGGCGGTGGCCAACGGCTTGCTCGGCATGGTGGTGTCGCGGGGCAGCAGCATGATCCTCGAGAGCATCGAGGAGCTCAAGCACATCGACCGCCACTGGGAAGACGAGTTGTGCATGGTGGCCGGGTTTGTGGCGGCGGTGATGATCGGGTTCAACGGGTTCATGTGGAGCCAAGCGGTGATTGTCGAGGTGTACACCCTGAGCGTGCTGTCGTTGATGGGGGTGCTGGTGTGTTTGCTGCACTGGACCTACGCTCCGGACCAGCGCAAATACCTCTACATCGCGGCCTTTCTGTTCGGCATCTGCTTCAACAACCACCAGACCCTGATCGTCGCCGCGATGGGCATCCAGGTGCTCATCGCCTTGGTCCGGCCCGACCTGGGCCGGAACGCTTTCTTCGTGAATGTGGTCTTCTACGTCTTGGGGTTGCTGCTCAAGCGGTGGGGCGTCCTCACCATGTTCGACCAGAACGTGCCCCTCTATGTCATCTACAACGCGGTGGGCCTGGGCTCGATTGCGGGTTGTGTGTGGCTGGCCTACCACACCAAGCGGTGGAAGACCGAGTGGCTGCCGGTCCTCTGGACCATGCTCGCGTGGATGGGAGGCGCGGCGTTCTACTTCTACATGCCGATCACCTCCGCCACCAACCCGCCCATGAACTGGGGGTACCCGCGCACCTTCGACGGCTTCATCCACGCCTTCACGCGCGGGCAATACGAAAAGACCAACCCCACCAACATCCTCGAAGATCCCTGGCGATTCCTGCTGCAGGTGCGCATGTACTTCGAGGGCGCCGTCGAGGAGTTCCATCTGATCTTCTTGCTCCTGGCCATTGTGCCCTTCTTGTTCTTGGCGCGAATGCAGAAGCGGGAGCGGGCATGGCTCATCGGCAACGCGGCCATCTACGGCTGTCTGGCCTTCCTGCTGCTGATCCTGCTGAACCCCCAAACCGACCGCCAGAGCCGCGACCTGACCAAGGTGTTCTTCACCGCGTCCCACGTCACCATCGCCATGTTCCTCGGCTACGGGCTCACCCTCGTCGGCGCCCTCCTGCTCACGCAGTACCAGCGGATCCGGACCTGGATCCTCTATGGGGGCGCGGTGGCTGGGGCCCTCGCCCTCTACACGCTGGCGGACCGCCTCCAAACCGTCTACACGGACCCGCGCTCCGGCCTGACGGGTTTGAGCGCCTTCTTCCATGGCCTCGGCCAGGCCCTGACCCACGCCTACTTCACCCCGCCCGTCTACTCCGTATATGCGGCGCTGTTCGTCCTGCTGTTGGTGCTGGTCTTTTTAGGGGTCGTGCTGGCCCACCGCGAGCAACTCAAGACCGGCTTCGTCCTGGCCAGCTTCGCCGTCATCCCCCTCTACACCCTGGTCTCGCACTGGGCGGAAAACGAGCAGCGCGGCCACATCTTCGGCTTCTGGTTTGGCCATGACATGTTCACCCCGCCCTTCGATCTGTACCCGGAGATGACCCGCGACGCCATTCTCTTTGGGGGGACCGATCCTGGCCGGTTTTGCCCCACCTACATGATTTTCTGCGAGAGCTTCATCAAACCGCAGCACCGCCGAGACCCCGACTTCGACCGGCGCGACGTCTACATTATCACTCAAAACGCCCTCGCCGACGGCACCTACCTGAATTACATCCGCGCCCATTACCACCGCAGCGCCCAGGAAGACCCCCCCTTCTTCCGCGATGCGATTCTCTATTTCCAGAGCCTGGCTATGGGCAAGAAGGAGGCCGAGCGGAAGCTGCGCGGCGAGTTCCACCGCACCAACACGCTCGCCCGGTTCATCGGCAGCTTCACCAACGTCGTGGCCCCGTTGGACCGGCTCATCACCAACTTTGGACTGAAAGTCGAGGAGCGCCGCCGACGCGAGGGCGTTTATCCTCCGGTCGAAGCCATCATGCCCAGCGTCGACGACTCCCAGCAGGCCTTCCAAGAGTACATCCTCGATGCCCAACGCCGGCTCCTCCACGACACCCAGTACCCGAATGAACCCAAGCAGATTCGCCCCGGCGAGATCGTCAACTTCACCCCGGACGGCCGCGTGCAAGTCGCGGGGCAGGTGGCTGTGATGGCCATCAACGGCCTGTTGACCAAGGTCATCTTCGACAAGAACCCCACCAACGAGTTCTTCGTCGAGGAAAGCTTCCCCCTCGAGTGGATGTATCCCTACCTCACCCCGTACGGGATCATCCTCAAACTGAACCGGCAACCGGTGCCCGAGTTCACCGAGGACATCGTCGCGCGCGACCGGCAGTTCTGGATGCGCTACGCCGAGCGTCTGTGCGGCAATTGGATCACGCCGGAGACCCCCATCCCCGACATCTGCGACTTCGTCGAACGCACCTATCGGCGCGGGAATCTCCAGGGCTACACCGGCGACCCCAAGTTCGTGCGCGACAACGACGCCCAAAAGGCCTTCAGCAAGCTCCGCAACTCGATCGCCGGCCTGTACGCCTGGCGCCTGGGCACGTCCCAAAACCCCGCCGAACGCAATCGCCTGATCCGCGAGGCCGACTTCGCCTTCAAACAAGCCTTCGCCTTCTGTCCCTATAGCATGGAGACGGTGAGCCGGTATGTGACCTTGCTGGCCACGCTGGGCCGAATCGAGGATGCCCTCCTGGTGGCTCAGACCGCCCAACGGTTCGACCTCGAAAGCCCCTTCGCGCAAAGCCTCATCGATCAACTCCGCCAAATGCAGCGCGGCCTGGCCACCCTCTCGGATGCCCGCGGCAGCCTCGGCAATTACGAGTCCCAGTTCCGCTCGAACAGCAACGATCTCCAAGCCGCGTTCAACCTCGCCGGCGCGTACCTCGCCCTCCAACAGAGCAACGAGGCCTACCATGTCCTAGACGAGTTCGTGAACCAGACCACGGTCGACCCCTCCGCCCTGTTGTCCATCGCCAACGCTTACGTCCAACTGGGTCAATACCAACGCGTCGAGCCCGCCTTGCGCAAGCTCGTCGCCCTGATGCCCGAACGCTCCGAGCTCTGGTACGACCTCGCCGGCGCCCAGGCCGCCGCCGGCAAGACCAACGAAGCCGTCCAATCCCTGACCGTCTGCCTCGAACTGAACCAGCGACAGCGCACCACCGACCCGACCGTGTCCAACCTCCTGCCCATGGCGGCCAGCGACCCCCGCTTCCAACCGCTCCGCAGTCTGCCCGAGTTCCAGCGCCTCTTCCCCCCCAGATGACCCCACCCAGTCCCACACCGCTCCGCCTCGGCCGGGCGGCGCTTCCCTGATCGGCTCTCATGAAACCCGCGTGCGAAATGCCCCTGGCGAACGCCTCCTCCGTCGAAATCCGCCGTATCCTCGAGACCGCGAAGACCATCGCCGTGGTCGGCTTATCTGAGAAACCGGACCGGGACAGCTACCAGGTGGCGGCCTACCTCCAGCGGCAAGGTTACCGAATCATCCCGGTCAATCCGAACGTGACGGAGGTCCTAGACCAACCTGCCTACCCCAGCGTGCGCGCGATCCCCGAAGCGGTCGACATCGTGGACATCTTCCGCAAACCGGAAGCCATCCCGGCGATCGTGGCCGAGGCTATCGAGGCGCGCGCGCGTGTCATCTGGATGCAGGAAGGCCTCGCCCATAATGCCGCCGCGGACCAGGCCCGCGCCGCGGGTCTGCAGGTGGTGATGAACAAGTGCCTCCTCAAAGAGCATCGCCGTCTCGAGACGACCCGAAAGCCTTCTGATTGACGCATGAGGATGCCACGAAGACCGCTCCCTGAACGGCGACGCCGGGCCGTGCCGCTCCTCGGTTGCGCGCTGGTCGGCCTGGTGGCGCTCGTCGCCTGCCACCGCAACGCCCCCCAGGAGACCGACTCGCCTTCCTCGCTTACCCCCACCCCGCCGCTCGCCACCCCAACGCCGCCGGCCGATCCGGTCGCGGCGGCCGCGCTCGCTCGAGGCCAGTCCATCGCCGCTCAAGCCTTCGCGCTGCTGAGCTCGAACCTCAGCCAGGCGATCGGCCAGTCAGGCCTCACCAACGCTCTGGCCTTTTGCTCCGACCAAGCCCTGCCCTTGACCGACCTGGTCGCCGCCACGAACCAAGCCCGCATCCGACGCGTGACCCACAAGCCGCGCAACCCGCGCAGCCTCGCCACGCCCGCGGAACGCCTGATCTTAGACGCTTACCGCGTCGAGCTCGCCCGCGGCAACACCGCCTTGGCCCCGGTGGTGGTCAGCCCCGACCCCATCACGGTGACGGTCTACGCCCCGATCGTGATCGCCAACCCCTTGTGCCTCGACTGTCACGGCACGCCCGGAGCGGAACTCCGACCCGAGGTCCTCGCCTTCATCCGCCGGTTGTACCCGCAAGACGCCGCCACCGGCTTCCGCTTAGGCGAGTTGCGCGGCGCCTGGCGCATCGATCTCGCCGTCGGCGAGATTCGCACCCACCCCCAGCCGTCGCCCCGAGAGTGATCCTCGGGTTCCCCGACCTCTCCCGCGCCAAGAGCGGATAGTGGATGAGGACAATGAGTCCATCGCCGTCGGTGTCGGTCCGGTCTGCCGCACCGCGGATGCTCAGCCGGGTGCGGTTGCCGTTGGCGTCGCGGTGATTCCGATTGCGGGGGCCGCCGGGGTGGTTAGGCTAGGGCCATGCAAGCCTGTTCTCGCCGCCGCCGCCAGGTGTTTGGACTGGGGTGTGGAGTCATGACTGCGCTCGTCGCCATCGCGGCACGGGACCCCAAGGCCCGCGCCGCCCCAGCCGCACCCTCAGCGCCACCCCTGGCCAAGGTGCAGGTTGCTCCCGACGGGCGCGGTTTCGTCACCGCCGAGGGCAAGGCCTTCGTGCCCTTTGGGGTGAATTACTTCCGTCCGGGAACGGGTTGGGCGCCGCAGGTCTGGAAGCAATTCGACCCCGAAGCGACCCGGAAGGACTTCGCGAAGCTGCGGGAGCTGGGCGCCAATTGCGTGCGGGTGTTCTTGACCTACGGCTCGTTTTACTCGGAAGCGGGTCGGTTGGATCCGGCGGGCCTGGCCAAGCTCGACCAGTTCTTGGAGTTGGCGGAGGCGGCGGGTCTGTATGTGCATCCGACCGGGCCGGACCACTGGGAAGGCTTGCCAACGTGGGCGCGCGGCGACCGCATTGCCGAGGAAAGCGTGCTGGTGGCGTTGGAGGAGTTCTGGCGCCTCATGGCCGCGCGCTATCGCGGGCGCGCCGTGGTGTTCGCCTACGATTTGCTGAACGAGCCGGAGGTGCGTTGGGACACACCCGCCCTGCGGGAGCGTTGGAACCTCTGGCTGCGCAACGAGTACGGGACGGAGGCAAAAGTGGCCGCGGCCTGGGGCGTCGAGGCCGCGCCGGCGCGGGCACTGGGTACGTTCGCGCCGCCCGCCAAAGACGCGCCGCCAGGCCCGGAACTGAGCGACTACCAGCGGTTTCGCGAGGAAGTGGCCGACGCCTGGACGCGACGGCAAGTGGCGGCGATTAAGGCGGCCGACCCGCAGGCGTTGGTGACCGTCGGGCTCATTCAGTGGTCGGTGCCGGTCGTGTTGGGAGGGGCAGCCCAGTACTCCGGATTCCGGCCCGCGCGCCAAGCGCCGCTGCTGGACTTTCTCGAGATCCATTTCTATCCGCTGGCGCGCGGCTTCTATGAATACGCCAGTCCCGAAGACGAACAACGCAATCTGGCTTATCTCGAGTGTGTGGTGCGGGAGGTCGCGAAGTGCCAGAAGCCGACCGTGATCGCCGAGTTCGGCTGGTACGGCGGCGGTCGGTTGACGATGAACCAGGGCCGCCACGCTGCCGCAACCGAAGAACAGCAAGCCCAGTGGTGCCGGCGTCTGGTCGAATCCACGGCTGGCTGGGCCTGCGGTTGGCTGAATTGGGGCTTCCATGATCATCCCGAGGCAAGGGATGTGACCGAACGGATCGGCCTGCTGACGGCCGAGAGCCAGCTCAAAGCCTGGGGCCGCACCTTCCAGGAATTGGCCACGCGCTACACCACCCAGCCGCTGCCGGCGCCCCGGCCGGTAACGCGTCCGGCGCTCGATTGGGACCGGTTGCTCGTGGACGGACCGGCTCGCGACGAGTTCCGGGCGCGCTATTTCGAGGCGCATCGGCGCGACTCTTGACATTGCGTTTCGAGCAGGGCCGGCTATGGTGAACCGGTCATCCGGCGCTATGCAACGCAGCGGCAATCGTCCAAGCGCAGCGGCGGCTGTGCCCCGCGCCCATCGCCTGGGACGGGGATGGGGGCCGAACGCGCCCTGGTTCGCCCTGGTGGGGGCCTTGGCGCTGGTGGTCCTGGTCTATGCTGGCACGGCCTGGCACGCCAAACGCGGGCAGGAAGCAGCCCGGCAGGACAGCCTGCGCCGCTCCGATCGACTCCTCGGGCGAGCAACCTCAGCGCTGGAAGTCATGACCCAAGGCCTGGCCCAGCTCGAGTTGGATCTGATCCAGGCCGATGCCGCCAAACGGGCCATCGAGATCCCCATGGCCCAACTGATCGGCCGACAACGCAATCTCCAAGCCCAACAACAAGAACTCGAGCAGACCCTCGCAGAACTGACGACCGAGGCTGCGCATGGGACCGACCTGAACAGACACGGCCCGCCGGAACATGCCGCCGCAGAACGGGGTCGAGCGGCGTCAGCTCTGCAGGCGCAGGTCGCGCGGGTGGGTCGGCGCCTCGATGCGGCCATGATCGACGTCGCCTTAGCTCTGGACCGACGGCGCGCTCTAGCCCTGAAGGACCGCGATGCGGAACGGCGGTGGATCGTGGCCATGGCACTGCCGCCCACGGCCGAGCCCGCACCCGCTGCCGCCACGGCCGCGGTCGAGACCGCTTCACCCCCGAGTGACGTCCGCGCGGGCCCTGCCTCCCCCGCGCTGGCGCCGACCGCGGCGCTGGATTTGGCGAAGTGGGAGGCGCGCCAGGACGCGTTCACGCAGGCCGCCTTGGCAAACCTCGCCGGCGCGGTGCGCGACCTGCGGGCTGAGATCCGCAACCCGGCCAAGTCGCGCGGGGTACAGCCGCCGCCGCCGCTTCCGAGCGTGCCCGTGCTGGCGAAGGGCGGCCGATCGCCGCTGCCGTCGCGCGGGACGATCGCGGTGGGCGTGAGCCAAACCGCCCGGCCGCCGTTGCGACTGCGATCCCGACTCCGCCTCGAGTCGCCTGGTTGGGCGCAGGTCCCGATCGGCACGGTGCCGCACATCAGGCGCTCGTTGACGCCGCCTTGGCGCCATTACGGCTACTGGGTGCCGCCTTATGTGGGCCCATGGTTCTACCCGCCGCCGTATCCGCTTTATTATGCCTGCCGCTGACTCATGGACTCACGAGTTAGGCGGTGGTGGCCGGTCAGGTCAGTAGGTTCCCCAGAATGATCAGGGCCGTCCGGCGCACACCCTCCGATTGGCGTTCGAGGTCGTGGAACTGGGCGGCCCAGCCGCTCTGGTTCTGGTTGCGGTCCAACCACAGCGCCTTGAGTACCCGCTCGGTTCGTTCGACCTGTTGGATGGCCGAAGCGAGCGATTCCCGGCCGGTGGGGAGGTCGGAGAGGTTGCCGACGGAGAACCGGCTGATATGGCGGTTGCCGAGCACCGCTTGGAGCAACAGCACCACGGTTTGTTCGTGGGCGTACCAGCGCTGCCGCAGCGCTTCGAGTAGAAAAGGATGGCGGATGGCGAAAAACTCGGAACGCGGCCGCTCGGTGTACCCGCGGATCTCTTGGGCCTCGGCTGGGAACCAGGTGTAGAGCAGGGCGAAGGTGCCGTAGGTGTCGATCAACTGCTTCGAGTGGTTGTGGTCGGTCGCAATCTCACCGACGCACAAATCCTGCTCGAGCTCGAGGCAGATCTCCGGCAAATCATGTAACCGGCTCAGCACCTCCCGGCCCACCGCCGTCCCATAGTTGAAATCGCCTGGGATCAACCAATACACATCCCCCGGCTGACCCCGCTCGCCCGCCAGCCCCAACCCCGTGTACCACATCTGGCACGTGTCGACACACCAGGCATCCACAATCTCCGAGTGCCTCGCCACTACCTCCTGTCGGAACTTCCGATAGGGCGGGCTCGACTCGAGCCCGTAATGCGTCTTGCGATCGATCACCGTCAGCGGCCGCGCGTATTGGTCCGGCGCCGCCGCCAACCGCGCCACCCACGCGTAAAGCTCCTCGAGATCCGAGTAGTCGTTCGGGGCCTTGAACGGGTACACCACGACGGGATGAATCTTCCCAGCGGGGGGTACACCTGCAGTTCGCGCGGGCGCTTTGGCCCGAGTCCCCGCGGTGACGGCGGCTGCTTTCTTCATAGCCTGCACGGGGCAGACCGTACACCCAAAGCGCCACAATCAACAATCGGCAATTTGCGGGTGCCGTGCGTCCCTCGAGGCGTTCGGTGTGGGGTGGGGCGCCGGGACCGTGGGCGCAAAGCATTCTTGCGCCCGGGCCGAGCGCTGGGTAAATGAATGCCGGCCCTGACCGGCGCGTCCGTTGGTGGCGTGACCGAAGCGTGCCCGCAGACAAAACGACTATGAAAAAGACCTCCTCACGAAACCGGATACGATTCCCCCGCGCTCTGCTGGCGGTGGCGCTGCTGGCTTGGCCGCTGGCGCTCAGCGGGGCCGAGCCCAAGCGGTTGTTGGTGGTCACGGCCACCAAGGGTTTCCGGCACAGCTCGATTCCGACCGCAGAGAAGATTTTGGGCGCGTTGGGGGCGCAGAGCGGAGTGTACACGGTGGATTACGTGCGGGGCGGGCCCAACGGCAAGGACGATACGGACGTGAAGGAGTTGCTTGCGCCGGAGTCGCTGCGGAAGTACGACGGCGTGATCTTCGCGAACACGACGGGCGAGCTGGCGATCCCGGACAAGGAGTTCTTCCTGAACTGGATCAAGTCGGGCAAAGCCTTTGTGGGGATGCATTCCTGTAGCGACACCTACCATCAGTATCCTCCATTCATCGAGATGTTGGGTGGCGAGTTTCGCACCCATCACGAGCAGGTCAAGGTGAGTTGCCTCAACCAGAGCCATCAGCACCCGGCGAACAAGCATTTGGGGCCGACCTTCGAGGTCTTCGACGAGATCTACCTGTTCAAGAACTTCGAGCGCGCCAAGGTCCATGGCCTGCTCACCCTGGATCGGCATCCCAACCGAGGCTATCCGGGGGACTTCCCGATCTCGTGGTGCAAGGAGTACGGTCAAGGCCGCATCTTCTACACCGCGCTGGGGCATCGCGAGGATGTGTGGGACGCCGAGTGGGTGGACAATCGCGGCCGACGCGCCAATGCGCCGGAAGTCAGCCAGGCCTTTCAGCAGCACATTCTCGGGGGCATTCGCTGGGCCTTGGGCCTCGAGGCCGGCGACGGCAAACCCCAAAGCCAGGCGTACCAGGTGAGCCCGGCGGAAGCGGCGCAGGGTTTTCGGCCGTTGTTCAATGGGGTGGATCTGAGCGGGTGGCGGTCGCGCAACGCCGGCGGTCAGCAGAGCTGGAGCGCCCAGAACGGCATGCTCGTCAACACCGTGCCGGAGGGCGGACACGGAACCGACCTGGTGACGGAAGAGAAGTTCCTGAACTTCACCGTCCGTTACGAGTACATGGTGCCGAAAGGGGCCAACAGCGGCTTCTACCTGCGAGGCCGGCACGAGATCCAAATCCTGGACGATGGCGACGCCACGCAACCTTCCCTCAGCAGCAACGGCTCGTTCTACAACCTGGCTGCGCCCAGCAAGTTGGCCTCGCGCAAGGCCGGCGAATGGCAGACGGTCGAGGCCACGATGGTCGGTAACAAAGTCACCGTGCTCCTCAACGGCGAGAAGATCCACGACGACATCACCGTCGATCGGCCCACAGGCGGGGAACTCGACCGGCGCGTCGGCGAGCCCGGCTCGTTCTTTGTCCAGGGCGATCATGGCGCAGTGGCTTTCCGCAACATGCGGCTGAAATCGCTCCCATGACCTGTGACCCGCGGGCAAGCCGCGGGCAAGATGCCCGCGCCCCCAACTGAACCTGACTAACCGCGCCGGCCGATGAAACTTCAGGCTAGACGACCGTCTGCCGGTAGGGCGCGCAGTCCTCTGCGCGCCGCAAACCGCCGTGGACCTGGAGAGCCGCGGTGCGCAATGGACTGCGCGCCCTACCGGCGGCTTGTGGTCCACCTTGGCGACTGACGATTAAGCTGCCGTGCATCCCTTCCTGAACGACTCCGACCCCGGCGCAGAGGTCAACCGCAGGCAGTTCCTGCAAAACGGCTCCTTCACCACGCTCATGGCCCTGGCTGGGGGGATCCCCGTCGGCGCCGCCGAATCGCCGGCGCCGGCCGATGCGCCGTCGAATCCCGGCGGCTCGACCGACTATCAAGGCAAGTCGCCCACGGTCAAGGTGGGCCTGGTCGGCTGCGGGCTCTGGGGGCGGGAGATCCTGCGGACACTGTCGTTGCTGGCGAACGCACCGGTCGTAGCGCTGTGCGACACGTACGCGAACCACCTCAAGCGGGCCAGCAGTGTGGCCCCGGACGCGCGGTCGTACGGCGATTACCGCGCCTTCCTCGAGGATCCCCAGATCGAGGCGGTCATGGTCGCCACGCCGTCGCATCGGCATCGGGAGATCGTGCTGGCCGCTTTGGACGCAGGCAAACATGTCTATTGCGAGGCCCCCATCGCGACCACGATCGAGGATGCCCGCGCGATTGCGCGCGCGGCCCGCGACCGGATCCGACTGAACTTCCAGGCTGGCCTCCAGAGCCGGGCAGACAAGCAGATCGTCAATCTGGCCAACTTCCTGCGGTTGGGGGTGCTGGGCAGACCGCTCAAGGCGCGCCAGCAATTCCATCACAAGACCAGTTGGCGGCGCACGGCGCCCGATCCCGAGGTCGCCCGGCAACTGAACTGGCGCCTCGAACGCGCCCATTCGCTGGGTCTGGTGGGCGAACTCGGCGTGCACCCGATCGATCTCGCCAACTGGTTCTTCCTGGCGCGCCCGCTCAGCGTCAGCGGTTTCGGCTCCTTGGTGCAATGGAAGGACGGCCGCGATGTGCCGGACAATATTCAGGCCCGGATCGAGTATCCCGGGGGCGTGTTCCTCAGCTACGAAGCGACTGTAGGGAACTCGTTCGAGCCGGAGTTGGGGGTGCTTTTCGGCACGGACAGCGCCATTCTGATGCGCGATCGGCGCGCTTGGATGTTCAAAGAGGCAGACGCGCCGTTACTGGGGTGGGAAATCTACGCGCGCCGGGACGCCTTCTACAAAGACAGCGGGATTGTCCTGGGCGCAGGGGCGAGTAAGTTGGCCGTGCAAGAGCCCAAGCCGGCCTCGCCGGACGTGCTCGTGGACGAGAAGACCGCTTTGCAGTATGCGCTCGAGGCTTTCCTCATCAACTCGCATCGCCGCACCACCGCCATCCAGGACTTCTCCGCCGCCTACGATGCCGCGGACACGGGCGCCCTCGAGGAATACCTGGCCGACCTCGAGAAGACTCGGTTGCCGGCGGCGGGTTGGCGCGAGGGTTTCGAGTCTGCGGTGACGGTCATCGGGGCCAACGAGGCCGTCCTGCAAGGCGCCCACCTGACGTACGATCCGGCGTGGTTCGAGCTCGGTTGACATCGTCTAACGCTCACGATGACGACGTGTTCGAAACCGATCCGCGCATTCTTGAGCTGGGCCGGAGCGTTGCTCCTGGCGGGCACCCTCCACTCAGCCGACGCGTGGCTTCGTTACACCTCCTTTCCGGGCTCGAAGGTTACCATCGAAGGCACCTCGACCATCCACGACTGGACGGTCGAGGGCAAAGTGATCGGCGGGTACTTCGAGGTCGAGCCGTCCTTCCTGACCGATCTGAGCCTGCAGTCCGTCAAGAGCCTGACGACCAAAGAGCTCAATCCTAGAGTCGAGTCCGTCATCTTTGTCACCTCGCTCAAGAGCGGCAAGGAGACGATGGACCAGATCATGCTCGAAGCCATGAAGGCCGACCAGCACCGGTTCATTCGTTACAAGCTCACCGAGATGGTCTTGAAGGGGGACGTGCCCGCTTCGGGTTCGCCCGCCAAGTTCGACACCCGAGGCGAGCTAGCGGTTGCGGGGGTCACCCAGCGGATCGACCTCGAGGTGACGCTGGAACGGGTCGAGACTGACCGGCTCAGAATCTCCGGCGTCAAAGCCCTCAAGATGACCGATTTCAAGATCGCCCCGCCGGCCCCCAGCCTGGCGTTGGGCCTGATCAAAACCGGCGACGAGGTCACGGTCAGATTCGAGTGGATCCTGCGCCTCAAGGCGCCGTCGGACTAACGGGAGACGAAGCCTCCGAGCTGCGTCCCCGGCGCCCCCCATGTGGCGGTTGCGCCTGCTGGGGCGAGGCGCCTTACTTATGAGTCGCTGAAATGGACTACAAACCGGCGGTAGAGCGCGCAGTCCTCTGTGCGCCGCGGCTGCCTGTGCCCACACCGGTCTGCGGCGCGCAGAGAGGATTGCGCGCTCTACCAGCAGTCTGTCCTCTATCCCGAGCTCTCATCAGTAACCCTACCCCGGCATCGTCGCGCGAGGCGCGGTGCGGTTGGGGAGGGTCTGGACGGATGGTGCGCTCGATCGCCCTTCGGGTGGGCTAAGAGAACAGGCTGGTTCTTGATCTGACGTCAGCAAGTGACGAGCGCCCTCTGGGAGCAGGCTGTGGGCAGCAGGCGTGCCGAGGACCGAGCCGAGAGGGAAGGATGCGTATCCGTGGAGGAAAACAGAAAAATCACTTGCATGCGACCCTGCATACGCCACAATTTGCTTTTGCTTGAGCAACGGAAGCAAAGTATGCAGGCGGCTTATTTTGATGATTTGATCTACATCGCTGCGTTTGGGCTGGGTGGGCTGGTGTTTGCCCTCGGGCCATTCGTGGTGGTGCACCTGCTGTCGGCGCGTCGGACGCGCAACTACGCCAACAAGACCGGGCAGTTCATCGAGTGCGGCATGGACCCGATTGGGGATGCGTGGATCCGGTACAGCGCGGTTTATTATCTGTATGCGCTGGTGTTCGTTGCGTTTGCGGTGGATGTGCTTTTCCTGATACCGGTAGCGTTGGTCTACGACCGGCAGTTTGCGGTGCGGGACTTGGTCGAGCTGGTGATGTTTGTGGGGATTCTCTCCCTGGTGATCGTGTACGCTTGGAAGAAAGGGGTTTTCGAATGGAAACAAAAGCGGCCTGCTCCCAAGACTGCTCAGAAATCGTCAAGTTCGCCGTCCTAGACGACCTCTTGGCCCTGGGACGAGCCAACTCGTTGTGGCCGCTGACCTTCGGCTTGGCGTGTTGCGCGATCGAGATGATGGCGGCTGGCGCCTCGCGCTTCGACCTCTCGCGCTTTGGCGCCGAGGTGTTCCGACCCTCGCCGCGGCAAGCGGACGTGATGATTGTGGCGGGGACGATCAACAAGAAGATGGCGCCGGCGGTGAAGACGCTCTACGACCAGATGCTCGAACCCAAGTGGGTGATTGCCATGGGCAACTGCGCGATCTCTGGCGGGCCCTTTGTCTATCCAGGCCAGTACGCGGTGGTCGAGGGGGTGGACAAGCTGTTTCCAGTAGACGTGTACATTCCGGGCTGCCCGCCGCGCCCGGAGGCGCTGATCGAGGGGATTTTGGCGTTGGAGGAGAAACTGACCGGGAAGCGGCGCTGGCCCCGGGTGAAGCCGGAATGAGCCTTACCCTGCAGCAACTGCAAGCGCACCTCGGCGGGCTGGTTTTCGCACCACCCGAGCCGGCGGCGGCGGCTGCTGGGCCGCCCACTTCGCCGGAGCGGTCCTCGCCGCCGGAGTCCGAAGCCGTGCCGTCCTCTGCCGCGACGGCGCCAGAGCCCGACGGGGTGCGGCTGGTCGATTATGCGTCCCGAGGCGTGCACCTGGAGGTTCGCACGCCGGCCAGCCAAGTGGTCGCGGCGGCCGAGCTGCTGGACCGTGAGGGATTCGCCTTGGATGCCGTCACGGGTGTGGATTGGATTGCCCAGGGGGAGATGGAGGTGATCTACGATTATTTCCATCCGACGGCTCCCTGGCGAGTGGCGGTCCGCTCGCGCATCCCCCGAGACCACCCGCAGGTCCCCACCATCTCGGCCGTGTTTCCCGGCGCAAACTGGCACGAGCGCGAGACGCATGATTTCTTCGGCATCCGGTTTCTTGGGCACCCAGACCTGACGCCGTTGTTGTTGCCCGAGGACGCGGACTTTCACCCTTTGAAGAAGGACTTTGCGGTGTGACGACCGAAGAGATCATGGCGGTCGCGCAGGGCAAGGCGCCGAACGAGACGTTCGTCTTGAACCTCGGGCCGCAGCATCCGGCCACCCACGGCGTGCTCCGGGTCAAGCTGACCATGGACGGCGAGTACATCACCCGCGCCGAACCGGTGCCTGGCTACATCCACCGGATGCAGGAGAAGATGGGAGAAAACCGGACCTGGGCGCAGTACCTGCCGAACACGAGTCGGATCGATTACCTTTCGGCGATGGCGTACACGCACGGCTACGTGGGCGCGGTCGAGCGGGCGGCTGGGATTCAGGTCCCGCCCCGAGCGGAGTACGTGCGGGTGATCACCTCCGAGTTGAATCGGATCTCGAGTCATCTGGTCTGGTTCGGCGCCTTTCTGTTGGATCTGGGTGGGTTCACCCCGTTGTTGTACGCCTTTGACGATCGGGAGAAGATTCTGGATCTGCTCGAGGGGATTACCGGCTCGCGGTTGACGTACTCCTACTATCGGTTTGGCGGGCTCTACAACGATGTCGATGAGGACTTCCTCGGGGGGACCCGAGAGTTTGTGGCGCAGATGCGGCCGCGGCTGGGGATGTACCGGACGTTGGTGACGGAGAACATCATCCTGCGCAAACGCCTCGAGGGCATCGGGGTGATCACGCCCGAGCAGTGCCGCAAGTACGGCGCGACCGGCCCGGTCATCCGCGGCTCGGGCATCGCCTATGACGTTCGCAAGGTCGAACCCTACTCGGTCTATGCGGATTTCGAGTTCGACATCCCGGTGTTTCCCGAGGGCGACTCGATGGCGCGGTACCTGGTGCGCATGGAGGAGATGGGTCAGAGCCTGCGGATCATCGAGCAAGCGCTCGCCAAGCTGCCGGATGGGCCGGTGATGGCGGAGAAGGTGCCGCGCGTGCTCAAACCACCCGCCGGCGATTACTGCTACGCGGTCGAGGCGGCGCGGGGCCGGTTTGCCGTGCTCGTCGTCAGCGACAACAAGGAGATGGCCTATCGCATCAAGCTGCGGACGCCGTCGTTCTCGAATCTCAGCCTGTTCGAGGAGGTTAGCCAGGGGATGATGCTGCCCGACGCGCTGGCTTTGATGGGCAGTCTGGACTTGGTCATCCCGGACATCGACCGTTGAGTTGCCATGAGCCTTCCGGAACCGTTCAGATTGCTCGCTTACCTGCTGGGGATCATGGCCTTTGTGGGGCTCAACGCCGCCTACTTGGTCTGGGTCGAACGCAAAGGGGCAGGGCGTTTTCAGCGGCGGCCGGGTCCGACCGAGGTGGGTTACGCCGGGCTGCTGCAGCCGATCGCCGACGCGGTCAAGCTGCTGACCAAGCAAGTCATCGTCCCGCCGGGGGCGGACGCCACGCTGTTTCGGCTGGCGCCGGTGGTGGTGTTGGCGCCGGCGTTGATGTGCCTGGCGATCATTCCGTTCGGGCCACATCTGGTCGCCCGCGAGATCAACGTCGGTCTGCTGCTGTTGTTCGCCTTCGGGTCGATCAACGTGATGGCGATTATGATTGGCGGGTGGGCCTCGCGCAATAAGTACGCCATCATCTCGGCCGCGCGCGTGGTGTCGCAGGATGTCGCGTACGAAATCCCGATGCTGTTGGTGGTCATTACGATGCTCATGGTGACCGGCACGATGGATCTGAACCAGATCGTGCGCCAACAGGCCGGCGCCTTTTGGAATTGGAACCTGTTCAAGCTGGCGGCCAATCCGCTCATGCCGGTCACTTTCGTCATCTTCTACATCTGCATGCTGGCGGAGACCAACCGCGCCCCGTTCGATATGGCGGAGGCGGAGAGCGAGTTGGTCGCCGGCGCGTTCACCGAGTACGCCGGCATGGGGTTCGGCGTGTTCTTCATGGCCGAATACGCCAACATCGTGGTGGGCTGCGCGGTGGCGACGGTGCTGTTCCTGGGCGGTTGGCAGAGCCCGATCGGGATTCTGCCGGGCGCGTTTTGGTTCCTGCTCAAGCTGTACGCCCTGGTGTTTTCAGTGGTTTGGGTGCGGTGGACGTTTCCGCGCACCCAGTTCTACGGACTGTTGAATCTCTCGTGGAAGATCTTGATCCCGATCGCTTTGTTCACCCTCATCCTGTCCAGCGTGATGCTGAAGCTCTTTTAGCATGAAACAGCCCCTCCGTGATATCGTCGGCGGCTTCTACAGCCTGCTCTCCGGGATGCGCGTGACGATCGCGCAGTTCTTCAAGCCGTCGGTGACCGTGCATTACCCGCACGAGTCGCTCCAGATGCCGGCGCGCTTCCGCGGCCACATCGAGTTGGTGCGCGACCCGGCGACCGGCAAGGCCGTTTGCTTCGCCTGCAAGGTGTGCGAGAAATCCTGCCCGAGCGACTGCATCACGGTCGAGGGGGCCAAGCTCGAGGGGGCCAAGCGCAAGTCGGTCACGCAGTTCCGGCTCGACTTCACCAAGTGCAGCTTGTGCGGTTCGTGTGTCGAGGCGTGCAAGAGCAACGCGATCCGGTTCAGTCGCCAGTACAACCTGGCCAGCACCAACAAGGATGAGTTCGTGATGGACCTGTTCAAGCGCCTGGAGGCGGAGGGCCAATGACGGGATTCCCCGGCTCCGAGGCGATTGTCGCCGGTATTTTCCTGGTGGCCGTGGCGACCACGGTGGCCGGCGCGTTGATCGCCGCGCTCACCACACGCATCATCCGCAGCGTCTGCGGCCTGGCCCTGTGCTGTGTCGGCTTGGCCGGCCTCTACTACTTCCTCCATAGCCCGTTCCTGGCGCTGATGGAGATCCTGATCTACGTCGGAGCGGTGTGTGTGACGATTGTCTTTGCGATCATGCTGGCCGAACCTGAGGAAAGCGCGGCCCAGGAAAAGCGGGGCACGGTTTGGCTCGGGTCGGCCGTCGGCCTGGTCTTGGGCGGGGCCATCTTCTGGGGCTTGGCCCGCTTGGGCCTAGCGGGGCCGTGGTCGGTGCCCGCGACACGGGTGACGGACGGTTCGGTGCCGGCGCTGGGCGTGGCACTGCTGACCACCTACAGCATGGCCTTCGAGCTGATCTCGCTGGTGCTCCTAGTCGCGATTCTGGGGGCCCTGGTCATCGCGCGGACGGGGAGAACCCAACCATGACGCTGACCAACCTCCACGAACAACTGGGTGTCTACCTGGTGTTGGCGGCCTTTCTGTTCGCCACGGGCGTGTACGGGTTGGTCCGACGCCGGACCTTGATTGGGATGCTGATAGCCGGCGAGCTGATCTTCGCGGCCGCCTCCCTGAATCTGATGGCGCTGAACCGGTTCGTGGCGCCCGACCCGGCGGTGGGCCAGATCTTTGTGTTGTTCATCATGGGCTTGGCGGCGGCGGAAGTGGCCATTGCCTTGAGCATCGTGATCGCGGTCTACCGCAATTACCGGTCCGTCAACGCTAAGGACTTGTCCGACCTCAACGGGTAGCCGCATGGAAACGCCCCACGATCTCCGCTTGCTCTTCGCCATCCTCGCGCCCCTCGTCGGGACCGGGTTGGTGATGGCGGCCGGCCGGCGACCGAATCTGAGGGAGGGCTGCTCGTTCCTGGCGGCGGCGACTCTGTTTGGCCTGACGATCTCCCTGGTCCCGGACATTCGGGCGGGCAAGACGCTGCACTATACCCTCTTCGAGCTGCTGCCCGGCCTGAGCTTCGCGTTGCGCGCGGACGCTATGTCCATGATCTTCGCGGTGTCGGCCTCCTCTCTCTGGATCATCACGGTCTTCTACTCGGCCGGTTACATGCGCGGCTTGCAGGAACACGCGCAGACCCGGTTTGGCGCCTGCTTCGCCCTGGCCTTGTTTGGGGCCATCGGGTGCGCCTTTGCCGACAACCTGCTGACGCTCTATCTGTTCTACGAGATTGTCAGTGTCTGTACTTACCCGTTGGTGGCTCATCACCAAGACGAGGAAGGGTACGCCGGCGGCAAGAAATACCTCGTCTACCTGACCGGCACGGCCAAAGGTCTGATCCTGCCCGCCATGGTGCTGATCTATGTCTTGTCCGGCACCCTCGATTTCGCCGACAACATTCAGACGGGCATTCTCCCGCCCGAACTGCACCGGGGCCTGGTGACCGGCCTGTACATCGCTTGCCTGCTGGGCTTCGCCAAGAACGGCATCATGCCGCTCCATCATTGGCTGCCCGGCGCCATGGTCGCCCCCACGCCCGTGAGCGCCCTCCTCCACGCGGTGGCGGTGGTCAAGGTCGGCGTGTTCTCGACCGCCCGCGTCATGCTCTACGTCTTCGGTGTCGATTGCATGGACGCCCTCAACCTCGGGATACCGACCGCGTACTTTGTCTCGTTCACCATCCTGGGCGCGTCGGTGGTCGCCCTGAGCACAGACGACCTCAAGGCGCGGTTGGCGTACTCGACGGTCAGTCAGCTCTCGTACATCATCCTTGGGGTGGCGTTGCTCAAACCGGCGGCGCTCCAGGGCGGCCTGTTGCATATCGCCCATCACGCCTTTGCCAAGATCACCCTCTTCTTCTGCGCGGGGGCGATCTACGTGGCGACCCATAAGAAGAAGATCTCCGAGATGAGCGGTTTGGGCCGAGCGATGCCCTTCACCTTCGGCGCGTTCGCCATCGCCTCGCTGAGCATGATTGGCGCCCCGCCCGTCGCGGGCTTCGTCACCAAATGGTATCTGCTGCTCGGCGCCCTCGATGCCGGGTCGATCGGGATCCTGGTGGTCTTGATCGCCAGCACCTTGCTCAATGCGGCGTACTTCGCCCCGGTGGTCTACCAGGCCTTCTTCGGCAAGGCCGCTGACTCGGGCGGTGGCCACGGCCACCGCGAAGCGCACCCAGCCATGGTGATCCCGCTGAGCATCAGCGCGGTCATCTCGGTGTTGCTGGGCATCTACCCCGATTTCTTCGCCCGTTTTGTCCAAGCCATGTTGCCATGAGATTGCTGCGTTGGATCGAGTTCCTGCGAAACCGCCTGCGGACGGTGGTTTGGGTCTGCCTGGTGGTGCTGGGCCTCCTTGTGGTGGTGGACGCCCTGCCGGGGCTGGTGGACAAAGAGCATCATGCCCATACCGCCCCCGAGCGATGGCCGGCCTTTTGGGCCGTGTTCGGATTCGTCGGGTGCGTCGCCTTGATCGTCTTGTCGAAGTGGTTCGGGCACGCCGGCATCATGCAGCGCGAGGATTACTACGATGAGTGATTGGTGGGTCCATCCGGCGTCGATCTTGATCCTCGGCGGCCTGCTGCTGCGGTGGGTGCCCGCGCGGTTCAAACGCGCTTATCTCCTGCTCGTCCCTCTTCTCGTCTTCGGGCGCATCCTCGGCCTGACCCACGGCACCTTCGGCCAGGTCCAGTTCCTCGAGTGGACGTTGGTCTTCGGGCGCGTCGATGCCTTGAGCACCGTCTTCGGGTACATCATGAGTCTGATGTGCCTCCTGGGCACGCTGTACGGACTCCATGTCCGGGACGATGGCCAACATCTGGCCGCCTGGACCTATGTGGGCGGTTCGCTGGGGGCCATTTACGCAGGCGATTTGCTGACCTTGTTCTTGTTCTGGGAACTCATGGCGCTCTCGTCCGTGTTCCTCATCTGGTGCCGGCGCCGCCCCGAATCTCTGGGGGCAGGCTTCCGCTACCTGCTGGTACACACCGCGGGCGGTGTGGCGCTGCTGGCAGGCATCGTCCTGCACGGCCAGGCGACGGGCGGCGACCTGACCTTCGGCGCGTTCGATGTCAAGGCGCCGACGCTGGCGACCTATCTGATCATGACCGGCTTCATCCTCAACGCGGCGGTGCCCCCGCTCCATGCCTGGCTGCCGGACGCGTACGGGGAGGCCACGTTCAACGGTTCAGTGTTCTTGTGCGCCTTCACCACCAAGACCGCGGTCTACGCGTTGTGCCGCGGGTTTGCCGGCATGGAGATCCTGGTGCCCTTGGGGGTGATCATGGCGCTCTATGGCGTCGTCTATGCCGTGCTCGAGAACGACTGCCGCCGCCTGCTCGCCTATCACATCATCAGTCAGGTGGGTTACATGGTCGCCGGCGTCGGGCTGGGGACCGAGTTGGCCATCAACGGCGCCTGCGCGCACGCCTTCGCGCACATCCTCTACAAGGGCCTTCTGTTCATGGGTTGCGGCGCCGTCCTGCACATGACCGGCCAGAGCAAGTTCACCGAATTGGGCGGGCTCTACCAGAAGATGCCCTGGACCTTCCTCTTCACCCTGCTGGGAGGGCTCTCGATCTCGGCGTTCCCCCTCTTCAGCGGTTTTGTCAGCAAATCGATGATCGTGGCGGCGGGTTTCGAGGAGCATAAGCTCTGGGCGGGCTTTCTGCTGATGCTGGCGTCGGTGGGCACCTTCTTGCACACGGGCCTCAAGGTCCCTTACTTCATTTGGTTCGGCAAAAACCACTGCCGACCGGAGACGTGGGCGCGGGCGGCGGAGCCGCCCTGGAACATGAACGCCGCCATGGCCGTGGCGTCGATCTTGTGCGTGTTCATCGGCTGCTATACTCCGTACCTCTACCAGATGCTGCCTTACCCAGTCGACTACCACCCCTACACGGCCTATCACGTCTCGGAGACCCTGCAGGTGTTGTTGTTCACCGCCGTGGGCTTCTTTCTCCTGATCCGCAAGCTCGAGCCCGAGCCCACCATCAGCTTGGACATGGACTGGTTCTATCGCATGGGCGGGCGCGCCTTTCGATGGCTGGCGCGCCAACCGGTTCAGCTCCTCGACACCTGCGTGGGTGAACTCTACCGGGTGGCGGGTATGGTACCCCTGATGCGCTCGGCTCGCCTGGCCGGTCGGTTCGATCAAAGCGTCATCGACGGGCTGGTGGACGGGTTGGCCCACAGCATCCGGGGTCTGGGCCAACGCCTGCGCGCCGTCCAGCGCGGCCACGTGCAGCAGAGCTTGGCGGTCGCCTTGGGTGTGGCGGCCCTGTTCATCCTGCTTTTCCTCCTGTTCTCAAGCGACCCGCGATGACCTCCCCAGGCCCAACTGCCGACCTGCCCGTGCTCAGCTTGCTGATCTTCGCGCCGTTGCTGGGCGCAGGCGTTGCCTCCGTGCTCAGGAACGAGCGCGCGCTGCGCTGGTGGAGCCTCGCCTGCACGCTGGTTGTGGCGGCCTCTTCGCTGCCTTTGTACGGGTGGTTCGACATCGGCACGGCCCAGTTCCAGTTTGTCGAGCATGCGGCCTGGATTCCTTGGCTCAACATCCATTACACCCTGGGGTTGGACGGCATCAGCCTGCTGCTGGTGCTGCTGACCACGTTGATCATGCCGTTGTGTGTGCTCGCCTCGTGGCGCTACATCGCCACGCGCGTCAAGGAGTTCATGGTCTGCCTGCTGATCATGGAAGCGGCCATGATCGGCGTCTTTTGCGCCTTGGACTTCGTTCTCTTCTTCGTGTTCTGGGAAGCGATGTTGATTCCGATGGCTTTGCTGATCGGCATCTGGGGCGGGCCGCGCAAGGTTTATGCTGCGCTCAAGTTCTTCATCTACACCATGGCCGGCTCGGTGTTCTTGCTGGTGGCCATCATCGCCCTCTATCTCGAGGCGGGCACTTTTCACATCCCGGACCTCATGGGGCGCCCGTATGCCACGGGATTTCAGTGCTGGGTGTTCCTGGCCTTCTTCCTGTCCTTCGCCATCAAGGTGCCGATGTTCCCGTTCCACACCTGGCTGCCGGCGGCCCACGTCGAGGCGCCTACCGCCGGCAGCGTGGTCCTCGCCAGCATCCTGTTGAAGATGGGCACGTACGGTTTCCTGCGTTTTTCGCTGCCAATCGCCCCAGCGGCAACGCACTTGTTCACCCCGTACGTCCTCGGCTTATCCGTCGTGGCCATTCTCTACGGCGGCTTCACGGCGCTGGCGCAGAGCGACCTCAAGAAATTGGTCGCCTACTCGAGCGTCGGCCACATGGGTTTCGCTACGCTCGGCATCTTTACCTTGAACGCCAGCGGCATCGAGGGCGCCGCCCTGGTGATGGTCAATCACGGGGTGACCACCGGCGCCCTGTTCATCGCTGTGGGCATTATTTTCGAACGCTTGCACACGCGCGACCTGTCGCAGACCGCCGGTCTGGGCAAGTTCATGCCGATCTTCGCCGGGTTCCTGGGGGTGTTCTGTTTGTCGTCCTTGGCCTTCCCAGGCACCAATAGTTTCATTGGCGAGTTCCTCGTGTTGAGCGGCGGCTTCGCGTACTCGAAAGCGCTGGCCATTAGCGTTGTGCCCGGCGTGATCCTGGCCGCGGCTTACATGCTGCGCATGTTGCAGACGGTGGCTTACGGCGGCGTGCGCAACCCGAGCCATGCGGGCTTGGCCGACCTCGAGGGGCGCGAGATCCTCACCCTGGCCCCGCTGCTGGTCTTCGTGTTTTGGATTGGGCTCAATCCGGAACCGTTCACTCGCGTCCTCGACGCCACGGTCCAACATCTCCTCGCCCAGGTGCATCGCGCCGGTCCGCTGACTTCGTCGTTGCCATGACGTTCTCCTCCTTTCTGCTGGCCTTCTTGCCTGAATTGGCGCTGCTCGTGGGTGCGCTGGTCCTGTTCGTCATTTCCTTGGGCGAGGAGCGCGTGGACCGCGCGCGATCAGCCGCTCTTCTCGTCGCCGCCGCCGCCGCGGTCGCAAGCGCGCTGGGGTTGGGCCAACAGGCGCTCTTGTTCGATGGCGCCTACCGCATCGATGCCTTCTCGCAGTGGCTCAAGCTGGCGTTGACGGTCGGCTTTCTGTTGATCTTGTTGGCTAGCCGGGAGCTGCCCGACATCCGGCGCGACGTGAAGCCGGAGTATTACTTCTTCCTGGCGCTGAGCGTGTGCGGGTTGGTGATGTTAGTCAGTTGCGTCGAGGTCATCACCTTGGTGGTGGCCCTGGAGTTGTCCGCCTTCCCCCTGTATTTCCTGGTGGCGATGCGGCGGGAACGCGCCGGGCAGCGCAGTCAGATGGAGGCTGCCATCAAGTACATCATGTTCGGCATCGCCGCCAATGGGATCATGCTCTTCGGCCTGAGTTACCTGTTCGGCCTGACCGGAACGACATCGTTGCAGGGCATGGCCGCCCAGCTCGGGCCGGTCCTCCAGTCGCCCTTGGCCATGGTGGGTCTGGGGCTGACCTGTGTCGGGCTGTTCTACAAACTCGCCGTGTTCCCGTTCCATTTCTGGACCCCGGACGTTTACCAAGGCGCCTCGAACGAGACTGCTAGCCTCGTCGCTTCGCTCCCAAAGGTCGGGGCTGTGGCGGTCTTGGTCCGCTTCACCTCGCTGGCTGCGCCTGACGATCGGACCCTGCCCGGGCTGATCGCGCTGCTAGCCGGCGCCTCGATGTTCTACGGTAACCTCATTGCGCTGCAGCAGAAGGACCTCAAACGTCTGCTCGGGTTTTCGGGAATTGCCCATGCTGGCTATGCCTTGGTGGGGTTTGTGGCCCTGGACACCGCCGGCTACACAGCCGCCCTGTATTACATCGTCGGCTACTTGTTCATGGTTCTGGCCGGCTTCGTCGTCATCTCCCATGTCTCCCGAGATGGCGCCAACGTCGCCCTCGAGGAACTCGCCGGCCTGCACCGGCGAGCGCCCCTCCTGGCGCTGACCCTGGTCGTGGGCATGTTCGCCTTGGCTGGCCTTCCCCCTTTCGTCGGGTTTTTCGGCAAGCTAGCGTTGTTGAAGGCGGCTCTGGCCAAGGGCTATTTGGCCCTAGTGATTGTCACCGTGATTAACGCCGCGATTGCCGTCTACTATTACCTGGCCGTCGTCCGCGAAGCCTGCTTCCGGGATCCGGGCGACCAGCGCGCGATTCCCCTCTGTTGGTCCGCGCGCACGCTGTGCGGCTTGTTGATCGCCGGGATCCTGCTCTTGGGCGTCGGCCCCGCCCGAGTTCTCGAAACCATCGCCGGTTCGCTCTCCCCCCCGTGACCACTCCATACTCCATAACCACGGTGCCGTGGCGGGTAGACGTCATCGCCTCGGACGCCTTGGCACTCTGGCACTTACAACATGCCAGATAAAAAGACGTTGACAACCCGCATCTGCTCATCTGCTTGGCTGACCGAGCATGTCGGTTGTCAAAAGACCCATCTCCAGTGCGTTGGCACGGCGGCTTTGGCCTCTGGCACTGTCCTGTCAGACTGACGGTATGGCGGGTATAAAGTTATTGACAGCGACAGAGGAGAGATCCGGGGGTTGGCGTGCGAGTCTTCTCGGTGCTTCTTGGTCTCCCCCTCGCTTGGTCGTTGGCCCGCACCTTGTGC
>Ga0194113_10000148_pt1 | contig 80346 bp, 70 predicted proteins | sample TA2MahC200mmetaG_FD_146193 | JGI IMG/M metagenome (GOLD analysis project Ga0194113, IMG submission 146193) | Freshwater microbial communities from Lake Tanganyika, Tanzania - TA2015017 Mahale Deep Cast 200m | ecosystem: Environmental > Aquatic > Freshwater > Lake | place: Tanzania: Lake...
GGCGAGAGCAACGATCACGGCGGCCTGGCGCACCAGCGCGGGGGTCAGCAACCGGCTGCGGTGGGCGGAGAGATCGCCGCCGGCATCGCGCAGCGCGGCGACGGCGCCGCCGCTGGCGGGCAGCCCGGGAATGGCGCACAGCCCCGCCGACGCGACCTCCCATCCGGCGTCCGCCCCGAGCGCCTGCCGCAGCAACGCCTCGGCCATGGGACTGCGGCAGGTGTTGCCGGTGCAGACGAAGAGCACGAGGCGTTGGGCCGGTCTGGGTGACATGGGGTTACCGTGAGGCGGCCCGGCGGGCCGATTCCAAGGTGTTGTGAAGCAGCATGGTGATGGTCATGGGGCCGACGCCGCCGGGAACGGGCGTGATCCGCCCGGCGGTCTCGCAGGCCGAGGCGAAATCCACGTCGCCGACGAGCCGAAAGCCGTTGCGCGCCGCCGCATCGGGGATGCGGTTGACACCCACGTCAATCACCGTCGCGCCCGGTTTGATCATGCTCCCGGTGACCGTTCCGGCGCGGCCGGCGGCGACCACGAGGATGTCGGCCTGGCGGGTGAAGGAGGCGAGATCGCGCGTGCCGGTGTGACAAACCGTGACCGTCGCATTGCCGCCGGGGGCCTTGCGCATCAGCAGGTGCGCCACCGGCTTGCCGACGATGTTCGAGCGTCCGATCACCACGGCATGACGGCCTGAGGTCTCGATGCCGCTGCGGACGAGAAGTTGGATGATGCCGTGCGGGGTGCAGGGGAGGTAGCATGGCTCGTCGATAAGCATCCGCCCGATGTTCACCGGCGTGAAGCCGTCCACGTCCTTGGCCGGCGCGATGGCGTTGATCACCGCCTTTTCGTCAATGTGGCGCGGCAGCGGGAGTTGGACGAGGATGCCGTGGATGCGCGGGTCGGCGTTCATGCGGCCGACCTCGGCCAACACGGCGGCTTGCGAGCTGTCCGCCGGAAGCCGACGATCCTCCGAATACATCCCCGCCTCGACGCAGGCTTTCTCCTTGGCTGTCACGTACGAGGCCGACGCGGGATCCTGGCCGACCAGAATCACGCCCAGCCCCGGCGTCACCCCCGTACGGGTCTTCAGCTCCTGCACCTGGCGCGCGATCTCCGCGCGCATCTCCGCCGCCGCCTGCTTGCCGTCAAGGATGATTGCGCCCATAAGACCTTTCGGAAGGTAAAAGCCGGTGCGCTTGCCGGACCGCTCCTGCCGGTGCGGCAGGGGTGGAATTCAGAAGCCAGTGTTCACAGGCAGAGCCGCCGCCGCCGGCGGGAAAGACGCCTCACGCGCCGGGTTCGATCGCGTCGCTCGGGCAGGCGCCCGTGCAAGCGCCGCAGTCCACGCAGGTGTCGGGGTCGATCACATACTTGGGGTCGCCCTCGCTGATCGCTTCAACCGGGCAGGAGTCCTTGCACGCGCCGCAGCGGGTGCACTTGTCGGTAATGACGTAGGCCATGATAGTGTTTCCTTTATTTGTCCCGAGCCGCCGATCCGGTCCCGCAGACAAACACGGGACACCCTGTGACGTGGGAAGGGACACATGATACCCGAAGCGCCGGCTGCGGGCAAGCAGAGGATTTTTCGTGTGTGTGTGTGGGGGTGCGTGGGTGTGTGATCGGGTAGGGCAGCGGCGTCCCGCCGCGCCGCGGGCGAATGGAGAAGTGTGTGGGTGTGGGAGTGCGTGGGTGTGTGATCGGGTAGGGCGGCGGCGTCCCGCCGCGCCGCGGGCGAATGGAGAAGTGTGTGGGTGTGGGAGTGCGTGGGTGTGTGATCGGGTAGGGCGGCGGCGTCCCGCCGCGCCGCGGGCGAATGGAGAAGTGTGTGGGTGTGGGAGTGCGTGGGTGTGTGATCGGGTAGGGCGACGGCGTCCCGCCGCGCCGCGGGCGAATGGAGAAGTGTGTGGGTGTGGGAGTGCGTGGGTGTGTGATCGGGTAGGGCGGCGGCGTCCCGCCGCGCCGCAGGCGAATGGAGGGGTGAGTGGGCGTGTGTGCGTGGGTGTGTGATCGGGTAGGGCGACGGCGTCCCGCCGCGCCGCAGGCGAATGGAGGGGTGAGTGGGCGTGTCGCTAACCGACCACCGTCACGTCGTCGTCTCCTCGCGCCTGGCGAGCACCAGGTCGCGTCCGGCGGCGGGAAATGGAACCATCGGCGTCGGTATCGGTATCACTATCCAGGAAAACACCGGAATTTCGACCCCGACTCCGACACCGACCCCGATGGCCCACGCGCCTCATAATGAGAATTGCTGCAAAGCATCACGCCTGCACAAACTCCTTCCTCATCCCCTCGCGCTCGCCCTGCGGCAGGGTGGGGAAGTTCCGTCCGTTGTCGGGCTGCGTGCCGGATCAGGTGGCGGCGCCCCCGCCGTGGGCAAAAGGGGAAGTATGTGCGTGTGCGGGTGTGAGGGCGCGTGGCAAGGAAGGCCCGCCCCTTGGCGGGCCTTCCGTTCTGTCAGGCAAGCACCGGAATACCCAGGCTGGCCAGATACTCAAAGGTTCGGTCATAGTGTTCTGGAATGCGCGTGGGGTCGCTCTCTTCGCCCGGCGGGATGAAGATGACCATGCCTTGCCGCGCTCGGGTGAGAAGAACGCGGTACGCGTTGCGGAGGTAGTTCCGGCGATCCTCCTTATGCACGCTCTGCCACCGATCGCCGCGGAATGTGTGGTAGCCCCAGCCTGATCCCAAGAACCGGAGGTCGGCGTCCCAGTTCACGCAGACCCAGTCCAGTTCAAGGCCCTGAATGTCGAACTGCGACGCGGCATCCTCAAGATAAAGACTCGAACGCGTGTCGCGCCTGTCGTCGAGGAACCAGTGGACCGGGTCAATGCTCACGCGGACATCAATAGCGTGTGGCTTCAGCCGCTGAGCCTCGGAGGATGCGACCATTCCGAAACGCTCGGTTCCCCGCGCTCGCTGCCGGATCCAGGTCTTGGCCTGCTCGATGTCACGGGTGAGCGCGATGGGATAACGTTGGCGCAACTTCGCGAACGCTTCTCGCGCCCTCTCGATCTCACAATCCAGCACAGCCTTGACGAACGCCGACACGTTTTCGGCGCGGAACGAGCGCATGGAGACGGCCAGATGGAGCGCGCCATCGAAGTGCGTGTCGGGTCTTGATCGCACGGCGTCGATGGCCTGTCCGGCGGCGTATTCGCTGTCCGTCAGTTCCTGTGAGATGTAGACATGCCACCAGGGGAACGACGTGTTGATGGCTTCGAGCCATGCGCCAATGCCGGCCTCGCCCGTGTTGATCTCCTGCCCGCCTCCCACCAAGCAGACAACGACCGCCCAATCCTCGTGCCGGTCCAGGTACGATATCAGGAACTCCGGCTCCGACCGGGTAAAGCCCTGCACCTTCTTCTTCCGGTGCATGAACGCCGAGGTCTGTGCCGTGTTCCACGCCCTTTGCGCCTCGTCGAAGATCACGACATGATCTATCGGCGGGGTCGTCTCGCGAAGCGCCTCGTCGCGGAAGTGGTGGACGTTCTGAATGAACGCCTTGACGCATTCGTACACCTTCCCCTTGCGAACCTTCTCGCCGCCTGACCTTTTGCGCGCCACTTCATCGCGTGTCAGCGCCTCACGCAGAACGGCAACCAGAGGGCCATTGCCGGACAGGAAGACCGCGTGGGTTGGGCGTGTGGTATCCCGCCGCTTTGTGGCGACGTTGAGACCCACGAGGGTCTTGCCCGCCCCCGGCACGCCCGTCACGAAACAGATGATCTTGGTCCGCGACGCGCGGGCCTGCTCGACCAGTTCCTCGATTCGGGTTGAAGTCACTTGCAGATTCCGGGCGCCAGCATCGTGGCGGGCGATGGCATCCACCGAGTGCTGGGCATAGAGCGATTGGGCCGCCTCGATGATCGTGGGTGTGGGATGGTATGACGCCGCACCCCACTGAACTCCATCCAGCGGCACACCCGGATGCTCTCTTAACCCCGAGGCAATGATGCCCCGGAGCCCCTGACTGTTTGACTGTACAGGCGGATAGACCTGATCCTCATGCGGCGGCGGCAAGCCCCAATCGCCCGCAGGCGCTTCAGTCGCCACCAGAATCGGCATAATCGAGACGGCGTGGCTGGCCTCGTGGAAGTTCTTTAGGTCCAGAGCGTAGTCCCAGACCTGATCCAGATCGGCGCGAGTGAAATGCTTCTCGCCGACCTTGAACTCGATCACGAAGACCATCGCCCCGGCCACCACCACGGCGTCAATCCGCTTCCCCATGCGTGGGATATTGAACTCCAGGAACAGTGTCCCGTCGAGTCCCTGGAGCGAATCTTTTAGAATCGCGAACTCCTGAAGCCACGCGTCCCGTTGCGGCGGTTCAACTGCCATCTCGCTGTTGGCCAATAGCACGCCGAGAACCGTTTCCGGGGTCGATGTCAAAAATACGGTGATCGGCGCGCTGTAGTAGGCGCGTGGCAGGAGCGAAGTTTGGTTGATCTCCGTCATGGGTCTTTGGCACTGCTTGGTCGGCATCTGCGCCAATCGGCGAATGGTAACCCTTCAGCCCTTCTCCCTTACTCCCAGGGATGCCGCTCTTTCCAGTCGTCGATAATGGAAAGTGCGTGCAGTTCGCTTATGGTGCCAGCATCGACGAGCACGTTCAACGCTCCAGTCGCGTTAGAACGGCTGTCCGTGCGCTTGGCGAAGTTCAGCAAGAATTGTTCGATCTCGTCCGGAACAGGTGCGCTTTCCCGCGCCTTGAAATACTCCTCCAGAAAAACGATCGCGCCTCGCGCCTCAAGCCGGCGGTCCCGCTTCAGCGCGGCCAGCGCCAGCGGCACGGACGACGGGATGTCAAAGAACCACCCGGCGGAACCGAGAATCTGGAATGCCCCCACACGGCGCATGCCGGCGAACGGGTCGCGCGACCGTGTGTACGCAAAGCAGTCAAGGGCATACGTACAGATATCGCGCATGATCGTACATGGCGCTTCGAGATCGGCCGGACAACCGGCACACTCAGGGAATACCAGGAACTGGTTGAGACCGGCGGCGTCGAACGCGTTCCCGCAGTTACGGACGACGTGGTCGAGATGCTCCATCAGCTTCTCTTCCGCTGTGGCCCGCCCCGGTCCGCCGGCATCCCTGGCCAGTCGTGTGACGTCGATGAGATCCCATGCCTTCTGCACGTCCAGAGCCACTTCATCCATGAACACGTAGAGGTTCATCGCGGCATGATGAAGCACAATATCCCGGTCGTTCAGGTCGGGCGCCGCCAGAATACGGCGCAAGTCGGCAAGCGCAGGTTCGTACTTGCGTTGCGTCTCGATGTAAAGATCCTTGGGGCGGCGGCTCATGCAGACACACACTCATGTTGTGAAGATGCAGCAGGATACCCCATCCATCGGTCGCAGACAAGAAAGAACGAAAACCGTTGCTTCACCATTCATGGCGCCCGCACGGCGTTACCGTCGTTCAAAGCACGTGTCGCGGTGGTAGGCCAGGTAGCTCTTCGATTGGAGGGGGACGCGCCGCAGATGCATGTCTTCCGTGACGTACATCCGTCGTTGGTCATCCTTGCTCCAGAGGTTTGAGATGATCACACCGCCATCGTCACGGAAGGAGATCAACCCTTGATCAAACAACGCGTCAAGGTTCGGAACGAGGAGAAGCCCGTTGTAGTGATCCGCCTTTTCGTGCGGCACCGCTTCCGCCCACGGCTTGATATGGGCGGCGACAAGCACTCGGTGTTCCTGCACACCGGTCACCGCACAGGAGCCATCCCAGAGCCGCAGCACGTTCCCGCGAAAAATGCGCTGGACGATGCCGCGCCGGCTGGCGACAATTTTGCGATCAATCGCGCAAAGAGCGTGCGTGCTGACGGTCTTGTAGTCCGCGCCCTCTTCGGCGACCTCCGAGGCTAACGCTGGGATGACCTGCTCTCGGGCAACAACCGCAAACGTGAACTTGCTGGGGCGATCAACCCTGGGCTCACACCCAAGCAAGATGATCCGGCCGTGGTAGATGAAGGGGCTGTGATGCCGCTGCCGGTAAAAAAGGTGAATCTCATCCCCGCGCTCGGACGCCGCCATAATACGAGCATCCGAGCGGTGTCCTGACTCACCTTCCCAGAAAAGCAAGTCCTCTTGGATGAAATCATCGTACGGCGTCAGGCACAGTTGTTTCTCGTGGGTGACAAACAAGACGATGAGATCCTTCCCTCTCGGCGTAAAAACACCCCGGCTGATCGCCTGATATCCCTCCAACCCCCACATGCGCGCGAGCTGGGGGCGCTCGTAGGTCTGGCCTATTTGGAGTTCATCGAACATGGGGGTGATCCGGTCCTGCGGCAGCTTTTCCTTGGTTTCGGTTCGGTGCCAGCATACCGATTCCGCGCCGACACCGCCAACCTTTTCCGCACGGCGCGAGGCACGGACGGGCACGGACGGGCACGGACACGGCGCGAGACACGGACGAACACGGACCGCCACGGCGCAGGCGCGATCAGCGGTGTTGCGTCATGGCGCGTGTCTTCTGGCGCTGCGCACACGATACAACCGTTCCGTGAAACCGCCTTCCTTCTCGAAAGCGGCGGCCTGCGCCTCCAGTTGCCGGCCGATCAGGTGAATGCAGAGGTTGAGCAGGGAGAGTGCGCCGTTCGCGGCGCAGACGGCGGGAAACGCCGCGGCGCAAGACACGGACGAACACGGACCGCCACGGACAGCGACAGCGGCCCCTTTCGTGTCCGTCCGTGCTGGTCCGTGTCCGTCCGCGCCCTTCCGGGCCAGCTTCGACTCCGCTGCCACCCACGCCCGGAACTGTTCCAGCGTGGCGCATTGCAGCGCCTTGAAGCGCATCAGCGCCGGGTGCCGCAGCGGCCATTCGGGCAGGTCGCGGTGCTGCAGGAATTTCTTGAAGTCCCGTTCAAGCTCTTTGAGGCTGCCGCGGGCGATGCCGGTGAGTTTGATTTCGATCTTCCTGGAGACCGCCGAATCCATACTGCCTTCCTGCAGGTTCTGGCAGCCGCTCCGCGCCGCCTGCACCATCTGGTCGTGCGTGCGACTGCGCTTATCCACAAAGCGGTCGCAGAAGCGCACGGTCACGTCGTAGATCAGGTCGGCGAGCTGCCAGGACTTCGTGTGCTCGTAGCCGCCATGCTTCGGGATGAGTGTCTCAGGTTCAGGCGCCATGGAGGTCTCCTTTCGTGGACACGGACAAACACGGGCCGCCACGGACGTTGGCGGCGGCCGTATTCGTGTCCGTCCGTGTGCGCGGCCGCTCAGCGCTTTGTCCAGCCGCCCGGCAGGGTGACATGATGGCAAAAGCGCGCGCTCTTTGTCAACGCGCGCGACAACGCGCGCGGTAGTCGGTTAGCGACAGGGGGGGCAGTGCGTGGGTGTGTGAGCGCGAAGTGATCGGGTAGGGCAGCGGCGTCCCGCCGCGCCGCAGGCGAATGGGGAAGTGCGGGAGTGTGTGGGTGTGTGATCAGGTAAGGCAGCGGCGTCCCGCCGCGCCGCCGGCGAACGAATAAAGGCCTATATCGCTATCGGGACAATGCGGGATTTCGCTCCCGCCCCCGATGACCCACACACCCACACACTTTCCCATTCGCCCGCGGCGCGGCGGGACGCCGCTGCCCTACCGCGCTACCGCGCATTTCAGCATTTCAGTTTTCAGTTTTCAGCTTTTCTCTTCGGCGGGACGCCGCTGCCCTACCGCGCTACCGCGCATTTCAGCATTTCAGTTTTCAGTTTTCAGCTTTTCTCTTCGGCGGGACGCCGCTGCCCTACCGCGCTGCCGCGCATTTCAGCATTTCAGTTTTCAGCTTTTCTCAGGCGTCGAGCCGTTTCAGGTCGGCGGGGGTGAGGGCGCGCCAGGCGCCGGGCTTGAGCGCGGGCGCGGTGAGGCCGCCGATCGCGGTGCGGACGAGGCGGACAACGTGGAAGCCGGCGCGGGCGCAGAGGTGGCGGATCTGGCGGTTGCGGCCCTCGGAGAGGGTGATCGCCACGAGGTGGCAGGTGTCGCCGGCCGACAGGACGCGGACCCGGGCGGGGCGGGTGAGGTAGCCGTCGAGTTCGATCGGCTCGCCGAGGCTGCGGACGGCGGCGGCGGAGAGCCGGCCCACCACGGTCACCTCGTAGGTCTTGGTGTGGCCGTGGCGCGGGTGGGTCATCCGCTGGATGAACGCCCCGTCGTTGGAGAGGAGCAGCAGCCCCTCGCTCTCCTTGTCCAATCGCCCCACCGGCACGAGCCGCTCCGGGAGATCCACCAGCTCGCAGACCGACCGCCCCTGCGTCGTGTCGGTGCTGCAGACCACGCCCGGCGGCTTGTTGAGGAGGATGGTGCGCGGCCGTTCGACGGCCGGGAGCGGGGCGCCGTCCAGAAGGATGGCGTCACTTCCGGGATTGACACGGAAGCCCGGTTCTGTGATTGTTTCACCGTTGACGGTGACCCGGCCTGAGGCGATGATCCCGGCCGCATGACGGCGCGAGGCCACGCCGCTGCGGGCGAGGACGAGCTGGAGGCGGTCGGAACCGGCGGGACGCGGAGCATTATGCGGAGGAGTGTTGGGCATGGGTTTGTCGGACCGTGAGTATATGCGAGAACGGGGCGCCGTGTCGCCACAAAAACCGCGCGCGGGGTGGTGGGCGCGATTCCGCTTCTGGCTCTGGCGGCTGCGGACCGGGCGTTGAACCCTACTGAAGCGATGGGGCGGGAAGGGGTGACACCATGGGGCAGAAACTGTTTGTGATCGACGTCATGCCGATTCTCTATCGGGGGCATTTCGTTTTTCTCAAGAATCCGCAGCTGACCAGCACGGGGCTCAACACCTCGGCCTTGAACCTGTTCGCCACGACCGTCGCGCAGATCCTGTCGGAGCATGCGCCGTCCCATGTGGCGCTCGTGCTCGACTCGATCATGCCGACGTTCCGCCATCAGGAATACCCCGCCTACAAGGCCCAGCGGCAGAAGACGCCCGAGGACATCACTGCGGCCATGCCGATGGCGATCGAGCTGGCCGGGGCGCTGAAGATCCCGATGCTGCGGGTGGAGGGCTTCGAGGCCGACGACCTGATGGGGGCGCTGGCCGCATGCGCCAGCCGCGAAGGACTCGAGACGTATTTGGTCACGCCGGACAAGGACATCGCCCAGTTGGTCGACGCCACCACGCGCCTCTATCGGCCGGGCAAAGCTGGCGCAGGCCCCGAGATCTTGACCGTTGACGATGTGTGCAGGCACTGGGACATCGCCAGTCCGGCGCAGATGGTGGACTACCTGGGACTGGCGGGTGACGTGGCCGACAACATACCCGGCATCACCGGGGTTGGCGAGAAAACGGCTGTGGCGTTGCTCAAGCAATTTGGGTCGCTCGATGCGGTACTGGACGGGGTTGCGGCCATTAAGGGCAAGCTGGCCGAGAAGGTCGCGGCAGGCCGCGAGCAGGCGCTGATCAGCCGGCGGCTGGCCACGATCCGGCGCGATGTGCCGCTGCCGGTGACGCTGGCGGATCTGGCTCGACGCGAACCCAACCGGGAGGCGCTGCACGCTGTCCTGGCGAAATACGAGCTGCTGCAGGCCGGCCAGCGCCTGCTGGGCGGCGAGGCCGTCGCGCGGGCACCCCAGGCGGAGGTCCGCACGATCCGCGATACGCCCCATGCCTACACCTGCGCGAGCGGCGAAGCCGAGGTGGCGGCGTTGATCGAAGAACTCCGCGCGGCGCCGCTGTGGGCCTTCGACACCGAAACCACGGGTTTGGAGGCTTGGGAAACGGAACTGGTCGGCATCTCCTTCTCGACGCGGGCGGGGACGGGTTGGTATCTGCCCGTTTCTGCCGAACCGGCGGCGCGGGAGGCGCTGCTGGCCCGGTTCCGTCCGCTCTTTGAAGATGCATCCAAGACGCGGATCGGCCACAACGCCAAGTTTGATCTCACCGTGCTGCGGCATCACGGCATTCGCGTGGCTGGCACGCTGCACGACACGCTGCTGACGCATTACGTGCTTGACGCGGCCGAGCGGCACGGGCTGGACTACCTCTCCAAGCAATACCTCGGCTACGATCCCATTCCGATCACGGCGCTGATTGGCGAGCGCGGCCCCGCGCAGATCACGATGCGCGAGGTGCCTCTGGAACAGGCGGCGGAGTATGCGGCCGAGGACGCCGACATTGCCCTGCGGTTGCATGAGCATTTGCGGCCTCTGGCCGACGCGGCGGGGTGCGCGCGGGTGTTGCAGGCGAGCGAGGAGCCGCTGATTGCGGTATTGATCGCGATGGAGGCCGAGGGTATCCGCGTCGATCCCGCCGCCCTCAAGGCCTGCGGCCGTGAACTGGAGCGCGATCTGCTGGAACTGGAGCTGAAGATCCGCGAGTATGCGGGCGGCGGCAGCTTCAACCTCGCCTCTCCCAAGCAAATGGGCGAACTGCTGTTTGGCCAGCTCAAGCTCGACCCCGACGCCAAGCGGACCACATCGGGGCAATATGCGACCGACGAGGACACCCTGCTCAAGCTGGCGGGGAAGCATCCGATCGTGGAGCTCATTCTCGATCACCGCGCCTGCAGCAAGCTGAAGAGCACCTATGTCGACAAGCTTCCCGAAAGCATCCATCCACAAACCGGGCGCATCCATACCACCTTCAGTCAGGCGATGACTGAGACCGGACGGCTCTCGTCGGTGAACCCCAACCTGCAAAACATCCCGATTCGCACGGCGCGGGGGCGGCGCGTGCGAGCCGCGTTTGTGCCGCGGGACGCCGGGCACGTGCTGCTCTCGGCCGACTACTCGCAGGTCGAACTGCGGGTGATGGCGGCGATGAGCGGCGACCGCGGGATGATCGAGGCGTTTGCGCGGGGGGCCGACATCCACACCGAGACCGCCGCGCGGGTGCATGGCATCCTGCCGGCGCTCGTGACGGCCGAGATGCGGTCACAGGCCAAGATGGTCAACTTCGGCATCATCTACGGAATCAGCGCCTTTGGTCTGTCGCAGCGGCTGGGCATCCCGCGCAAGCAGGCCGCCGAGTTGATCGAGCACTATTTCGAGCAGTATCCCGGCGTCAAGACCTACATGGACGCCACCATCGCCTTTGCGCGCGAGCACGGCTATGTTGCGACGCATCTCGGCCGCCGCCGCTGGCTGCGCGACATCACCTCGCGCAATGCGACGTCGCGTCAGGCGGCCGAGCGCAACGCGATCAACACGCCGATCCAGGGGACGGCGGCCGACCTGATCAAGCTGGCGATGGTGCGGATTCAGCACGAGATCGAAGTCCGCCGGTTGCGGGCTCGAATGGTGCTTCAGGTCCATGATGAGCTGGTTTTCGACGTGCCGCGCGAGGAGATTGAGGCGGTCCGGACGCTCGTCACGGAGGCGATGCGCAACGCCCTCGACCTCGGCGTGCCGCTCGATGTCGAGATCGGCGTCGGAGAAAACTGGCTGGAAGCGCATTGACTGCGCAATTGTTTCCGGGCACACGGCGTGATATACTGGCGCCCAAGAAAGGAAACGGACCTATGAAGAAGTATGTGTGCAATGTGTGCGGCTATGTGTATGACCCCCTCACGGGCGATCCGGACCACGGCGTGGCTCCCGGAACGGCTTTTCCAGATATTCCCAGCGACTGGACCTGCCCCGAATGCGGTGTTGGCAAGGATGACTTTTCAATTCAGGAGTAGCACGGATGGATATCGGGCAGCAGGTTGACTTGGAGATCACCTCGTTGGTTTACCGTGGAAACGGGCTGGCCCGCAAGGATGGCTTGGTTGTTTTTGTCCCGCATGTTGCGCCTGGTGAACGTGTCACGGCCGAGATCGTGCGGGTGCGCAAAAATTACGCCGAGGCGCGCCTGGTGGCGGTGTACGCATCGTCTCCCGACCGCATTTCGCCCTGCTGCATCCGTTCCGACGGCACATCGGTGCCCGGTTGCGTGTACGACCATCTCGCCTATCCGGCCGAGGTGGCGGTCAAGAACGGGCAGTTGCTTGATATGCTGCGGCGGCTGCCCGGGTGCGCTGGGGTGGAGGCCGATCCGCCCTTTGCCTCGCCGCTGTCGCTCCATTACCGCAACAAGATCGTGCTGCACGCGCGGCGGCCGCGAGGGACGCCTGCCGAGACTCTGGGCGAGCCGCCGATTCTCGGTTATCTGGCGGAGGACAATCGGACGGTGATCGACATCCCGCAGTGTCCGCTCGCCCGCGCGCCGATCAACGAGGCGCTGGCGCGCTTCCGAGACGGCCCGTCGTTCCGGCAACTGGCGCATGGCGATGACGTGACCTTCCGGTGGACATCGGCGGACGGTGTCAAGTCCTGGGTCGGGCGTCCGCCCAAAGATCTGACGCTCACCGAGACGAGCCCGGCGGGGCCGCTGACGGTTCCCGCCGACGGGTTCTACCAGGTCAATCCCGAGGTCGGCTATGCGCTCGTCCGCCAGATCGCCGAGTGGTATGCGGCGGCGCGGCCCGGGGTGTGCGACGTGCTCGACCTGTATTGCGGCGTCGGGGTGTTCGGACTGGCGTGCGCCGCCGTGGGCGCGCGGAACCTGCTCGGCGTCGAGTCGGGTCGGGGCGCCGTCGCTGCAGCGCAGGCCAATGCGGCCGCGCTGAATCTCGCGGGCGCATTCCATTGCGTGTCGGTGGCGCAGGCCGCCAGCCAGCGATTTGGCGGGATTGACTGTGCGCAGGCCGTGGTGATTGCCGACCCACCGCGGGACGGATTCGAGCCCAAGGTTGCCGCCGCGCTGGTGCGGGCAAGCCCGGCGCGCATCTTCTACGTCTCGTGCGACCCGGCCACCCTGTGCCGGGATTTGAAGACGCTGCTGGCCGGCGGCTACCGGATATCCGGCGTCCGGATGTTCGACATGTTCCCGCGGACCGCGCACTTTGAATCGGCTGTGGCGCTGACGCGCGCGCCAGCCTGTGGATGAGACGCCATGCGTATTTTGTTTGATGCCCGCACCGCCACGCGCCATTTTCCAGGAGTGAGCCGCTACGTGTGCTGTCTGACGGAGGCCCTGCTCCGCAAGCTTGCGCCGGAGGACCGGCTGATCGTGCTGGTGCCGCCCAACCGGCGCTTGCGGCTGCCCGAGAGTCGGCGGCTGATCCGCCGCCGCTCGCTGACCGGCGCGCTTTCGCCGTTTGGCGGCGGGCACATGTCGCGTCAGATCAGTCGCGGACATCCGGACCTGCTTCACGCCCCGTTTCCGCTCACGCCGTTGATCACGCGGAAGCCTCTGGTCGTGACGGTGCATGATCTCGTGGCGCTGAACCGTCCGGGCGCCGGGGCGCTGGCCGCCAAATTGGCCTGGTGGACGATCGGGCGCTTCATGCTCGCGCGCGCCGACCGGATCATCGCCGTTTCGCAAGCCGTCGCCGATGCGTGCGGCAAGCGTTTCGGTCCGGCTGTGGCGGCCAAGATAGCGGTTGTGCGTCATGGCGTGGACCCCCATTTCCGGCCCGTTTCTGCGGCGGAACGGAAGGCGTTCTGCGAGCGCCACATGATCCCGGATCGCTATTTTCTTTACGTCGGCAGCGACCGCCCCCATAAGAACATCGGCGTCCTGTTGCAGATGCTCGCCACGTCGCACGAGACGGCGATGCTGCCGCTGGTAATCGCCGGTCTGCAGTCCGACACCGCCGGGTTGCGTGGGGAGGTGGCGCGGCTACGGCTGGACGGCCGGGTCTTCTGGATTGGGGAAGTGCCCGAGGCGGAAATGCCCGCCCTTTACGGCGCGGCCCGCGTGCTGCTTTTTCCCAGCGTGGACGAAGGTTTCGGGCTGCCCGTGCTCGAAGCCATGGCGTGCGGGACGCCGGTGATCGGATCGGCGATTCCGTCCGTGCGCGAAGTGGGGGGGATCGCGGTGTGCGGGGTACACCCGTTGGACGCGGTCGAATGGCGCAAGGCGGCCTATCTGATGGTTGCCTCGCACGACTGGCACGAACAGGCGCGACAGCGCGGGCTGGCGCGTGCGTCCGAATTCACGTGGGGGCGGGCGGCTGACGAAACCCTCGCCGTCTACCGCGCCTGTTTGGGGCGATCGGCCAGGCAGACAGGTCTGGCATGCTCCGATCCCTGAATCCATCGCAGAATGCATCGCATGACTAGTCGCAAGAGAGAGTCGGGCTCGGATGTGCCAGAACGCGTGGCTGCGGCGCTCAACGCGGGCAGCCTGCTGGAGGGGGTGCGCCGGCTCGGGGTGGCGGTGTCGGGTGGCGCCGACTCCGTGGCGTTGCTGCATCTGCTGGCTCCGGTGTGCCGTCGGCGGCGCATTGCACTGGTGGCGCTCCACCTGAATCATGGGTTGCGCGGTGCGGCTTCGGATGGTGACGCGGCGTTTGTGCGGGCGTTGGGCGCCAAGTTGGGCATTACCTGTGTGGTCGGGCGTGTGTGCGGGCTGGATGGCACGCGCCCGAAGCGGCGCGGGGCGTGTCAGTCGCTCGAGATGGCGGCCCGTGCGGCGCGGCAGGCGTTCTTTCGGCGGGCGGCAGGCAGGCATCGGCTCGATGCGGTCGCCGTCGCGCATCATCGCGACGACGTGGCCGAGACGGTGTTGCTGCGACTGATGCGGGGCTCCGGAGCGGCCGGGCTGTCGGGGATGCGGCCGAAATCGATGGCGGACGGGCTGGTGGTGATCCGTCCGCTCGCGGGCATTGCCCGCGAGGATTTGCGCGCGTGGCTGAGGCTTCATCACGTGGTCTGGCGCGACGACGCGAGCAACAGCGACACCTCCATTCCGCGCAACCGCGTGCGGCGGTCGGTGTTGCCGCTTCTGGAAGAGGCGTATGGATCCGCAGTCGTCGGTGGGCTTGCCCGGTCGGCGGATTTGTTGCGCGAAGACGATGCGGCGCTGGATGCGCTGGCGGCCGTAGCCCAGACGTCGGCGTGCGTCGGGACAGGATTGAGCGCCGACCGGCTGATGCCGCTGCAAGCGGCGCTGCGCCGGCGGGTGGTGCACCGGTGGCTGCTGGATCGCGGCGGCGCGGAGGCCGCCACATTCGAAACGGTGCGCCGCGTGCTGGAGAATGTCACCGCAGGAAGCCGCCGTTGGCGGCTCACGGCTGGCGGTGGCGTTCGGATCGGCTGTCGGGATGGGGTGGTGTCGTCCGATGCCGACGCCCCGGTGACGGTTAAGCTGGGCCCTCGATTTCTGCGTCGAAACGGCACGGTCAGGGTGGGTGATCTGCGTGTGACAGTGGGGCCGGCGGTTGGCATTGTGCGGGAAGGCGGGCCGGTGGGGCGCTTGCCCGCGCAGTGTACGATCAGCGCCGAAGTGGTGTGCGGCAAGCGGCTGTCGGTGCGCGGCCGCAGGCCGGGTGACCGGATCGCTCCGCTCGGACTGACCGGAAGCCGCAAGGTTCAGGATGTGCTGACCGACGCAAAGATTCCGGCCGGACGGCGCGACACGGTGCCCCTGCTCGTCTGCGGTGGCGAAGTGGTCTGGATTCCGGGCTACCGCGTCGCCGCGCGATTCGCCGTACCCAGCCCCACCGCCCCCGCGCTGCTGATCACTATGGCGTGACCCTTACAGGGCCTCGTCATCGTCCAGATTCTCGTCATCGCCCAGGGCCTCGTCATCGCCCATGTCACCGCCCTCAAAGGCACCCATGCCGGGAGACGGATTAACGGCCTGGAAAATCGCGGTCAAGGAGGTGATTTCCGATGTCGTGATCAGGATGGCCGATTCGGTCTGCCCGCCGGTGATCCACTCGGCCATGACGACGCCATCGCCGGTCGGGAAGGCGGCTGCGGCTTCGGCGGGGACGACGCGGGTCAGAGTCAGTATCGCCTTGGCGATACCGGACAGCGAGAGGCGTCCGATCACAAAGGGAGCGGCCGCCGGCGCAAGCAGTTGGGTGATGCGGTTCGCCTCGACGGAGGGCTTCGCCGGCGTGTCGATCCGGTTGATGACCTGCTCGACCATTTCGGGCGAGCCCATGCCGAAAGCGAGGGTTTTTCCTTTTGCCGCATACTCATAGCCCGGTTCCAGCAGCTTCATCATGGCGCGCATGGGCTTCAGTGCCGCCTGCATGGCTTCATCGAGGTCTTTCGGATCCAGATCAGCGGGCATCTGGGCTCGCATCGTCTTCTTGAAACCCTCCTCGTCGAGCAGGGTCTTGAACGTGTGGATCTTCACACCCTGGTACGTGCGCACGACGGGCTCGGGCATCTTCATTCCGGATTGCCCCACAATGGCGGCGAACACGGGCTTCTTCAGCATCGCCAGTTGATCCGTGAGATACGTCTCGGCCTGAGGCATGCCCATCATGCCCTGAACCAGGATCGCATTCGTGCGGCACGTCGCGGTCAGTGCGAGCGGGGCGCCGATGGAGCGAATCGACATATCGAACAGCTCCGCAATATCCTTTGACTCGACCGAAGCAAGGTTGGGCTGGAGGCGCATCATGGACGTATACAGATCCACGATCTGCTTGCGCAGGGTGGCCGGAAACGTGTAGCTGCCGGCCGCGCAACGGAACAGGGCGTCTCCATCCAGATACGTGAGGTATTCGGGGGTGACGGGTTTGGCCGAGGCGAGCAGGGTCGCGATGTCGGAGTCCTTGGCCGGGATGAGCCGGGAGCGGATGGCGAGGCCTTCGCGCTGCACGGCAATGCCGATCTGCATGGTGTCGATCTGCCCGAGCAACTGGCCATAAAAATCAATGATCGCATCCATGGACTGCTGGGTTTGCTTGGCGTTGGGCATGCCCGATGCGGACAGATCGGCGAAGACCGTCTTGAGGTTGCTGATCATCGGCTTCAGGGCGGAGGGGAAGGCCACCACGCGGATTGTGCCGGGGATGGCGGGGAGCGGCGGCAAAGCGGGAGCGTTCGTGCCCGCGCAGGCTGCGAGATCGGCGGCCTTGGGCGCGAAGAGCACACGGTTGCCGACGACGCGGGCGGCGCCGTCATTAAAAACATAGACCCCGTTGACAGGTTCAGGAAGTTTATCTTCATTGCCGATGATCGCCTGCAGATAGGCCGACGCATTCGTGCCCACCGGGGTGAGTTCCATGATAAAGCCCGTTTTGGCGTTGCCGACGTCAAAGAGGTGCAAGGCCACCGGCTGGTCGGGATTGATCTGGGCGGCTCCGGGGAGCGACATGGTGAGCATCATCGGCATGGCGCCGAGCTGGGGCGCGTTGAAGACTTCGGCGCCCAGAAAAAGCTGCTTTTGCAGAGAGGCGTAGCTCTCGACATAAACGGAACAGATGCGGGTTGCGGCGGATGAGACAAGCGGGAGGATTGCGCAAAGCGCGGTTGTGATGAGACGGGAGATGCGGGACATGGCGACATCCTTTCTTATTGACACATTCCAACGCAGGGTGACCGTGCGCTGTTTGAAAGATTTGTCAGATTCTCGCACGTTTCATCGAAGGCGTCCAGTGCGATTTTTTTAATATTGATCGGTTGCAAGACCGCGTGTCATCCTCTACAATGGCGAATCACACGCTGCTTGAAACGAACCGGCGGGAGGCATGCCGTCCGTTGTGACTATTCTGGAAGTCCCGTTCGGGAGCGGATCAACCGGGACGTGCGGCATGACGCGGAATTGAATAACAGGAGACAGGGCGATGAAACTTGAAGCGGTTGTCGGCGCGCTGGGATGCAAGGTGATTCACCGGGGCGGGAATTTTGATTCCAAGGAAATTCGGCACGTGGTGGCCTCGGATCTGATGAGCGATGTCTTGGTGGTGGACAAGGAGCATTTGCTGCTGGTGACCTCGCTGCCCTCGGATCAGACCATCCGCACGTCGGATATCGTGGGCGCCCACGCCGTGCTGGTGGTGAACAACAAAACCCTCTCGGCCAGCATGGTAACGCTGGCACGCGAGATGGACGTGACGCTGATGCAGTCGTCCCTGTCCAAGTTCGATGCGTGTGTGATGATCGGCAAACTCATGAATCCAACATGAAGGCGATTCCCGTCAGTCCCGAGCAGTCCCCGCTGGTCATACTGGATCTTCTGTTCAAGCTGAAGATCAAGGATGTGATGTCATCGCCGGTGATCACTGCGGCTCGGAAGGATTCGCTGCGCACGGTGCAGCATCTGATGCGCGACAACCGGATCAGCGGCGTGCCGGTGGCTGAACGCGGCCGCCTGTTCGGCATCGCCAGCATCGACGACATCTTCCGGGCGCTGGAGGGCGGCTATATTGATGATCCGGTGGAGCGCCACATGACGACCCAGATGGTGGTGTTGGAGGACGACATGCCGCTTTCCTTCGGCATCTCATATTTTGAGAAATTCAAGTTCGGGCGCTTTCCGGTACTGAACAGGGAGAACCGGCTGGTGGGGATTCTTTCGAGCCGCGATGTGAGCGCCTCGCTGCTGGTGGAACTGCACAACGAGTACCACAAACTGGAAGCCAAGCTGCCGGTCTCGGTGGTCCGGGATGTCAATACGGTGACGCAGCAGTTCCGCGTGGAGCGGTTTGATTTTGAGAACGCGGGAAAAGTGGCGCATGCGATCAAGAAGATCCTGTCGGAGCAGGACTACCCGCCGGGGTTGATCCGGCGGGTGGCGGTGGCCGCCTACGAGATGGAGATCAACTTGGTGGTGCATTCGCTCGGAGGAACCTTCACTTTTCACATGGATCCGCATCAGGTGGAGTTGCTGGCTGCGGACGAGGGGCCCGGAATACCGAATGTAGACCAGGCGATGCAGGAGGGGTTCACCACGGCGAATGAATGGATCAAGTCGCTGGGGTTCGGCGCCGGCATGGGATTGACAAACATTCGGCGCAATGCCGATGAGTTTGACATTCAATCGGCGGTTGGACGAGGGACAACGGCGCGGGCGACCATCCTGTTGCAAACCGGGAAGGACGCGCCGCCCCAGACGCCGTAACGGGGAGGAGTGATGATGAAGGGACTTTCAGTGGCGGCGCTCCGGAGCGTGGAAGGCTGGCGCTGCGTGCAGGACGTCTGTGCCGCCACACAGGTGGAGACGGGGTTCACGTCGGATCTGCTGAGCGATATTATGGCCAACGCGCCGGCACATGCGGCGCTGGTGACCCTGCAGGCGCATCTGAATACGCTGGCCGTGGCCTCGCTGGCGGGGGTTCATGCCGTTATCCTATGCAGCGGGCGCGAGGCGCCACCGGACATGCTGGCAGCGGCGCGCCGGGAAGGCATTCTGCTGCTGCAGACCAACGACAACCAGTACCAGGCATCAATCAAGCTGGAAGCGGCGTTCCGGTCTGTATCCGGCGGCTCATGAAACTGGATATGCACATTCATTCCTGCGTATCGCCCTGTGGCGCGCTGGAGATGTCGCCGTCGGCGATCGCCGCTGCTGCTGCGGCGGCCGGGATGGACGGAATCGCGCTGACCGACCACAACACGGCCTTGAACACGCCGGCCTGCGCCGAGGCGTGCCGCCGTGCGGGGCTGGCGTTTTTGGCGGGGGTGGAAGTCTGCACGGCGGAGGAGGCGCATGTCCTGTGCCTGTTCGACACGGTGGATGTGGCGCTGGCGTTCGGGGCCGAGGTGTATGCGCAATTGCCGCAGGTGCGGAACCGTCCCGAGAAGATGGGGGATCAGGTCTACGTGGATGTCGAGGAGAACATCCTCGGCGAGGTCGAGCTTTACCTGGGAACCGGCTGTGCCTGGCCTCTGACCGAGGTGTGTCACCGTGTGCACGAGCGGGGCGGTCTGTTCATTCCATCGCACGTGACCCGGCCGCATAACAGCCTGCTTTCGCAACTGGGCATGATTCCCGATCTGCCTTACGACGCCCTGGAGGTGACGCCGGGCTATGCGGCGGCTGGCCTCCCGGAATCGGTGTGGCGGCGCTATCCGCGGATGATGGCGTCCGATGCGCACCACCTCCGGGATATCGGCAGGCGGTGTGTGGAGCTTGAGGTGGCCTCGTGCGATGTGAGGCATGTGCGGGAAGCATTGGCGGCCACGCGGCCGGGGCCGACCTGACTCGCGCGTCTACCGGAGTGCGAGCAAGCTGATCGCGAGGATGCCCGCGCCAACCAGCAGCGAGAGGGCGCCACCGGTCAGGCGGAGGGCTGGCGAACGCGCCGCGGCGTGGCAGGCCCTCCGCATGTACCAAGGGTAGAGCATGAAGATCATCCCTTTGATGAGCGCCAGATAGGCGATGACCACCAGCACCAGACGCCAAGACGACGGGTGCGAGCGGCAGACCAGCAGCAGGGGCGCTGGAAAGAGCATCAGAATGCCGCCCCAGGCGCGACAGACAAGCAGATCGTCCATCCAATACCAGCTCAACGGGATGCAGACCAGAACCGCCAGCGGCAGAAAGCGCTTGAACGGATCGAGGAAGCTCAGCGGCATGGCCCACGCCGCCCATCCCGCGCCCACCCAGGCCAGCGCGGCCAGCAGGCGGCCCGCCCAGACGCTGCGGGGAAAGCTTTGCAGGGCGGCGGCGGCGTGGCGGCCGCCAACGAGGAGGAAGACACCGGGGACGGTGAGCAGCGTACCCAGAATGAGTGACCAGTGGAAGGGTGTGGGCATGACAGAACTTTCGTGGTTCGAATGGATCAATTATCGTGAGCCAGATCGTCGATCTTCTTGTCGGACCCGAATACGAGCAGGCGGTCCTCACGCTGAATCCTCTCGTCGCCGTTGGCGATGATGAGCTGGCGGGGGAGACGGGGGTCTTCCGCGAGGCGGCGGATGGCCAGCACGGTGACGCCGTATTTCTGGCGTACGGAGGCCTCGGCCAGGGTCTGGTCGACCAGAAAATCGGGCGCCGCAACCTCGGCGACGCTGATACCGTCGGCGATCTCGAACAGGTCGATCGGATTGCGGGCGAGCAGCGAACGGGCCAGCCGGGCGGCGCGGTCCTTGTTCGGGTAGACCACGATGTCGGCCCCGACCCGCTTGAGCACCTTGCCGTGCATGTCCGAGACGGCTTTGGCGACCACTGTGGGGATGCCCAGTTCCTTGCAGTTGACTGTGGCCATGATGCTGCCCTCGACGTTGCTTCCGATGGCGACAACCACAGTGTCGCAATCCTGGAAGCCGGCGTCGGTCAGCGAGCGGGGATTGGTGGCGTCGCCCTGAACGGCCTTGGTCACGTATTCCGACATCTCCTGAACCGTCTCGCGGTTCTCGTCAATCAGGAGGACCTCGGCCCCCTTCTCCGCGAGCGACCCCGCGAGTGACTGTCCGAAGCGTCCCGCGCCGATGATGCCGATTCGTTTCATGGTGGTATCCCTCGTTGTGTTGGCCTGACCCGTTCAGCCGACGACGACCTCTTCCTCGGGGTAGCTGATCCGCTGGCCGACGTCCTGCGTGCCGATCACCAGCGCCGCTGTCAGCGGCCCGAGTCGGCCGATGAACATGCACAGAATGAGGATCAGCCGGCCGGCCGATGACAGCGTGGGTGTCGTATCGAGCGAAAGCCCGACCGTGCCGAAGGCCGATACGGTCTCAAAAAACAGCCGATCCGATCCGTCGGTGCCGGCGGCGGGTGTTTCGGTGAACAGGAGCAGGCCGAAGAAGAACAAGACCGCGAAAATGCTCAGCGCGAAGATCACGGTCGCCTCACGCACCACCGCCACCGGTATGGTGCGATCATTCAACTGGGTTTCGCGGCGGCCGCGCAGCATCGCCGCAATGGTGAGGATGAGGATGACCAGCGCGGTGATCTTGATGCCTCCGGCTGTCGATCCCGGCGCGCCGCCGATGAACATCAGGGGGATGTGCAAAAAACGTCCGGCGACGGAGAAGGACTCCATCGGCACGACGTTGAACCCCGCCGTCCGGGGGGTCACGGCGCTGAAGATGGCGCTGGTCAGCCGGGTTTCGGGCGACATGCCGGCAAAGGCCGCGTTCCAGTCGGTGGCCAGAAACAGGAGGGTGGACACGAGCAGCAACAACACCGTGGTGGCCAGAACAAGCCGGGTGTGGAGCGATACCCGTCCGCGGGTCTTGCGGTTCCGGCGCCAGAACTTGAACGAACTGAGGTTGTAAATGACCAGAAAACCCAGTCCGCCAAAGACGATGAGCGTGCATATCGTACCCAGATAGACCGGATCGCCTTGAAACGAAATCAGCGAATCGCTGTGGAGCGAAAATCCGGCGTTGCAGTAGGCGCTGACGGCGTGAAAGATCCCGTAGTAGGCGGCCTGTTCACTATCGTGGCCCGCTCCAATGTAGCGCCAGGCGAGAATGGCCGCGCCCGCGCCCTCAAAGAGCAGGGTGAACAGCAGCGAGCGCCGCAGCAGCGATGGCAGGCCGCGGACCTCCTCAATGCCGAATGAGTTGATCAGCACGAACTCGTTCTGCACGCTGAGGCGCCGCCCGACCAGAACGAGCAGAAAAGTGCCCAGCGTCATGATGCCGATGCCGCCGATCTGGATCAAAGCGAGAATGACGATCTGGCCGAAGAACGAGAAATGGGTCCCCGTGTCGACCACCGTCAGCCCGGTTACGCAACAGGCGCTGGTCGCGGTGAACAGGGCCGTCAGCGCATCCGTCCACTGACCCGCGGCCGATGCCCACGGCGTCGCCAGCAAGAGGGTACCCAGCAGAATAGTCCCCGCAAAAGCGCCGGCGATCAGCCACTGGGGCTTCAGGATGACCCGTTTGCGAGCCTTTTTTAGAATATCCTTCATGCTCTGTAGACGCGGATCACGAGGAGAAACGACTCTCCTGCGCGGCCATGTAAACCAACTCCGTCGAAATGCGTGCCGTGAAGTGTGATTAAGATGAGCTGAAAAGTCAAGATATTCAACATTGTCGCGCGATTTGCCTTTATTTTCAGACCAAAGCGGTATATTATGCCAGGCAATCGTGTGGAACCCGGATATGCCTCCAGTCAGCATCAGCTTTGTCATACCCACCTTGAACTCCGCCCAAACCCTGGAGGCGTGCCTGGCTTCCATCCTCGCCCAGCGGGCGCCGCGGGAGACGTACGAGATCGTGATCGCGGATGCCGGCTCCTCTGACGACACGCGCGTGATCGCGCGGCGTCTGGGCGTGGACACGATCGTCGAAAACCTGCTGAAGACCGGCGAGGCCGGCAAGGCCGCGGGAATCAAGGCCTCCTCCGGCGAGCTGATCGCGCTGGTGGACAGCGACAACATACTGCCGGACGCGGCCTGGCTGGAGCGGATGACCGCGCCCTTCCGCGACCGCGACATCGTGGCGTGCGAGCCGCTGGAATACACCGCACGGCGCGGTGATCCGGCCTTGACCCGCTACTTTGCGCTGCTGGGCATGAACGATCCGCTCTGCCTGTTTGTCGGCAACTACGACCGCCGGTGCGCGGTCACCGGCCGGTGGACGGGGCTGGCGGTGCATCAACAGGACCTGGGCGGGTATCTCAAGCTGACGCTGACCGAGGAGACGCTGCCCACGATCGGCGCCAACGGCTTTGTCTTCCGGCGCAGCCTCCTGAGCCATGTGGCGTGGGACCCCTATTTCTTTGACATTGACGTGATGCATCAGGCGGTGCGAGCGGGCTTCCGGCATGTCGCCAAGGTCAAGACCGGCATCGTGCATCTCTACTGCGCCAGCCTCTCCGCATTCGCCCGCAAGCAGCGCCGGCGCATCCGAGACTTTCTGTTCTTCGCCCAGGAGAAGCAGCGTACCTATCCGTGGAATCGCCAGAAGAAGGCGGGCATTGTACGGTTCGTTCTGGCAACCGCCCTCATTCTTCCGTTGGTCTGGCAGGCGTTGGCCGGCTGCCGCCGCCGTCCCGACCGCGCCTGGCTCTACCACCTGCCCGTCTGCTGGATCACCCTCTGGATCTACGGCATCGGCGCCCTGCGCAAGACACTGGGCTTGCCGCAGGCGCCGGTGGCGCGTCACGGCTGGCAAAAGGGGAGAAGCGCGAACGCATGAAGGGCAAAGACGCCGTGTCACAAGATGAGGTGATTTCATGATCAAGCGGAGCAGCTATTTAAAGAGCGAGTGGGGAACGCTTCTCGGGCTGGGGCTGTTTGCCCTTTGCATGAGTTATGTCTTTTTTTCCGTACTGACTGAATATGCAGCTTTGGTTTCAGCGGATTCGGGCCCGTTCTACAATCAGGCGCACGGGACGACGGTGTTGGAGGGGTTGCTGAACGGAGGGGGCTTCACGCCGCAACTTCTGTATTGGCTTGTTCTGCCTCCGCTCTATGTGCATGATTTGACCTATGTGATTGATTCATTGGTTTTGGCGCTGGCAGGCGTCTATTATCTGCGCGGCTGCCGGATCCACCCGCTGGCCGCCTGGTTTGGCGGATTGGCCCTGGGATTGAGCGGCTATACGTTTACGCTGTTTTCGGCGGGTCATCGCGGCTATTTTCACATGTTTTCCTGCGCGGTGTGGGCGTTCGGATTATTGCTTCGCTGTTTTGAAACCAGAAGGCTCTTCTATTTCGCGATGCTGGGTCTGGTCTTTGCCTGGGGTTCGACTTATCAGCCCGACGTTCTGGTGCTGGTGGGCGGTCTGGCGGGCGCGTATGCGATGTGGCTGACCGTCCGGTCGCGGCGTGCGAACGAGGGGTTTTGGAAGACATCGGTTTCCGTCTGGCCCCGGTTCGTGATTTCGGTCCTGGTGCTGGCGTTGGTCGGGTATGGAGGGATTCGGACCGCGCTGACGACTCACATCGCCGGACGTGACGCGCAGATAGCGGGCGTTTCCGTGGAAGCACTGAAGAACAAGCCAGCTCCGGCGGCTCGGACGGAGGCGGATAAGCGCCAGCGCTGGTTTTTTGCCACCAATTGGAGCCTGCCACCGGAGGACATGCTGGAATTCGTCGTGCCCGGGGTGTTTGGCGACGAATCCATGCAGAAGCCCTATCCCTATTGGGGGCGGTTGGGACGTCCGAGCGACGAGGTGTTCCAGAAGGGTCGCATGATGCCGAATTATCGTCAGCATACGGTCTATCTAGGTGTGGTGTCGGTATTGTTTGCGATTTTCGGGGTCATGGCGTGGATCGTCCGAAAAAGGGAGACCCCGCATGCGGCACGCCCTCCGATTCCCGATTCCCGATTCCCGGTTCCCGATCATGCGGATGTCCCGTTCTGGATGGCCGTGTGGGTCATCTGCCTGCTTTTGGCGATGGGGCGCTATACGCCGTTCTACCGGTTGTTCTTTTCCATCCCGTACATGGATTACATTCGCGCACCGGTGAAGTTCCTGCACCTGGTGGAGATTGCGACCGCCCTGCTGGCGGGATTCGGATTGGATCGTTTCATCCGGTCGGATCACGCGGGGGAGCGCCGCAGACTGGTGTGGCTGAGCGGCGGGCTGGCAGGCTTGTTGTTGATCGTTATGCTCGCGATGATGATTGCCAAACCATGGGCCATTCGTCATATCTCCGAATTGGGCCTAGGTCCCGTGGCGCGCGGGTTGGGCGACTATGCGGTGCATAATCTGATCCGCTCCGTTGGCTTTGCCGTGGCCGTCGCCGCTGCGGTTTGGCTGGTATCCCGAAAGGCGGGACGGCAGGCCACGTGGGCGGCCTGCGCGATTCTGATCCTCGCAGTCGTTGACCAGTCTATGGTCGCGCGCCGGTATGTCCGGGTGCTTGATATGAAGCCGTTCTACCACGCGAACAGCGTGGTGCGGACGATTCAGAAGATACAGGATGGCCCCTACGTCGGCATGGTCAATTATGCCACGGCCAACGCCTTCACCGAGGATTGGTTCAGCGCGGCGCTCGCCGTCGGGGGCATCCAGAATCGGGCACCCGCGCCGGGGGAGCAGGAAACTCCCCAGGGCAAGCTGTTCGTGGCACTGCAGCGGGATCCGCTCCGTCTCTGGCAGGTGTTTCGTGTCAACTACGTTGTGGCGACCCGACGGATGTGTGAGCCCTTCCTGCGGTCCGGCGTGTTGACGCCGGTGTTCGATTTTGACCTGGGGCCGGGGTTCGTGCGTCAGGTGCAGCCCCATGAGAAATCGCTCCTCCTGGCGCGGCTGCCGAACGCCCCGTCCGGTCCCCGTTTGCTGACCCGCTGGACGGGCGGTATTCCGGTGGATGAGCAGATTGCCGCGCTCGCCGGCGGAACAAACACTGTCACCGACGCGCCCGCATCACCGGATTCGATGTCGTCTGATGCGGGGACGCTCCGCGTGGCTGCGGTCAGGGGCGTCGGCGGGAGCCTGTCCACGCGCATCCAGGTTTCTGCCAGGGTGGGGAGCCTGCTCGTCTTCGCCGAACGGTTGGCGGATGGACACGAGGTGCTGCTCGACGGAAAACGCGTTACGCGTTACGTGGTGGACGCCCTCTGGCCGGCGATGCTCATCCCGCCGGGAGAGCACACAGTTGTGCTCAGACACAAGCGGGCCTATGCCAGTCCGCTTGTGAGCGGAGCCACGGCGCTGACCATTCTGGCGTGGTGGATCGTCGTCCGGTGCGCGCCCCTCCGTCCGAAGCGAGATACTGGAAATCCGGCATGATAGCCCTCAAGAACAAAATCAAAGCCTGGATGGGCGAGCTGTGGTGGTATTCGATCATCCTGTTCGTTGCCCAGCGCTTCGGCGACGTGCTGAACATTTACATCGGCCTGTGGCTGGTGCCGAAGTACGTCGCGCAAGACCAGCTCGGAGCGCTGCTGCCGCTCACGCAGATCGCGGGTGTGCTGGGCCTGCCCCTGGCCATCATTCTGACGCCATTCAGCAAGTTCATCAACACCTTCGGCGCCAAAGAAGAATATGGCAAGATTAAGGCGCTCCTGCTGGACGTATTGGCGGTGGTGGGGATATCCTCGGTGGTCATCGGCCTTTACACGTGGCACGCGGCTCCCTTGATCTTCGAACGTCTGCGCATCAGCTCCACGCGATTGATCTGGCTCATCTGCGGTATCACGGTCACATCCCTGGTGATACCCCTGATCAACGGCGTCCTATCCTCACTAAAGAGATTTCGACTCCTGAGCATCACCGGATTTGTTTCGACGCCGATCCGCCTGGCGGTCTTGCTGCTTCTATTGCCGATTTCGGGGCTGCTGGGGTATTTTGCTTCCCAACTCGCATTGAATCTAGTGATTTGTTTGATCGCTTGTTGGGGCCTGCGGGGACTCATCTCCCGCGAGATCAAGCGGGAATCCTATTTCTCCCACGGCCGGGAAATGATCGCCTATACGCTGCCATTTGTGATCATGACCGGCGTGGGATCCCTCGCTTCGGCGGTGCAGTATCTGGTCATCCGTCAACGCCTGCCCGATGTGGAATCGGCCGCTTTCTACTTCTGCTCCCGATTCGCGGAGGTACCCAACATGATCTGGGCCTCCATAGGCACGGTCTTCTTTCCTCACATATCGGATGCGTTTGAGAAAGGCAAGAGCACGCAACGCATGCTCATTAACGTTCTGGCCATCAGCGTGGTCGGCGGGGGCATCATCGCCTTGCTGCTCGGCGTCAGCATGGGATGGGTGTTCGCTCAGGTCGGTTCATGGGCGGTGTACCGGCCCTATGCCTATTTGACGGGTTGGCTCGCCCTGACCAATGTTTTTCGCATCGGATACACCATCTTTGTGATCCATGAGATTGCCTGCCGCCGTTTTGGTTTTCTTTTCTATTCGGTGCCGCTGGCCCTCGTTGAGGCGCTGATCCTGGTCGCGCTGACCGGATACGGCTTCTTCACGCCTTACCTGCCAGGATCGTGGGTCGAATGGATGGGATCGCTTCGGGCCGCGCGCATCGCGTTCATTGTCTGGGTGATGCTGGCGTCGGCACTCGCTCAATTTATTGGTATTCTTGTTCAGTTTATGCGTGAAAATAGCGGGAACTTGTGTTGCACCGACGGACAGCGGATAGGAGTGTCTTTGTGAATCCATTGACCAAATTGGGGTTGGATGTGCTCGCGCTCGGAAACGTGTACCCCACTTTTCTGACGGACAAGACCACCGTTCAAGCGTTCATGCGAAGGCTGCATCCTGTTTCGACGGACAAGCCTCTGATTCGCATGGGGCCGGCAGGTGACGGCGGCTATCTGGTTCCGGACGATCTGGCGGGGATCGAGGCCTGTTTCTCGCCGGGTGTGGCGTCCTCTTCAGGATTTGAAAAGGACTGCGCCGATCTCGGGATGAAGGTGTTCCTCGCGGATCGGTCGGTTGACCAGCCCGCCGAGATGCACGAGCAGTTCTTTTTCACCAAAAAGTACATCGGCGTAACAACAAACGAAGACTTTATGACGCTGGATGACTGGGTCGATGCATCATTGCCAGGCTCACAAACCGATCTGCTCCTGCAAATCGACATCGAGGGCTATGAATATGAGGTGTTTCTGGCCCTGTCAGACCGCTTGATGCACAGGTTCAGGATCATCGTGGTGGAGTTTCATGCCATGGGACAGATTTTTAATCTGCCTTTTTTTCGATTGGCCTCTCGCGCGTTCGATAAAATCCTGCAGAGCCACACCTGTGTGCACATCCATCCCAACAGTTGTTGTGAGCCTTTGAATATTCGAGGATTTGTCATTCCATCGGTGGCCGAGTTTACCTTTCTGCGGAAGGACCGGATATCCAATCCTTCGTATGCCCGCACGTTCCCGCATCCATTGGATGCGAATAATACGGACAAGCCCACTTTTCCATTGCCACAATGCTGGTACAGTAACGCGCCGATGAATAGCAATCCGAATCTCGGAAAGTAACTTCATGGATACTCCACGTCCCATCATTGCAATCAATTATTACTTCAACGCCGAGGAACTGAACAACCGCATCTTTGCATCGGATTGCAGGTCGGCTAAGGCGGTTGGATTGAAGGCTTTTCGTACATTTATGGGCAAAAGAGACGTGGAGGTTGTCACGCTCGACACGGTGGACTTTCACGATGCGAACGTAAAGTATGTTCTTTACTTCGAATACAATTGGCGTATGTTGAAGCGCGATCCGTTCTTGGACAAGATACCCTATCAGAAACGCGCATTGGTCTTGTTGGAGCCTGCTAATGTCAATCCATCCATGTACTATACCGATTTTTTGCGCAAGCGATTTCATGTGGTGTTCACATGGGACTTGAAACTGCTCGCCAAGCATCCGCGCTATGCACAGATCAACGTCCCGGTCGGAGCGGAGCCTCGATCTTATCGTTGCAACCGATTTCGTGATTACTCGTTTAGCAACAAGAAACTTCTGGTTGCCGTCAGCGCCAATCGTGGCGGATACATGCCGCAATCCATTCACAGCTATAACGCCCGGCGAAAGGCCTATCGGTTCTTCGAAAAATACTATCCAGCACATTTTGATTTGTATGGCCTTTGGTGGGATCAACCGCGAAACATTTTTGAAAAACGGTTTGGATATTCGCCGTTTCGAAATTGGCGAGGAACGATTTCAGGATCATGGGACGAGAAAGTCAATGTGATCGCCAAATACAAGTTTGCTCTTTGTTTTGAAAACAACGTATCCCAGGATGGGTACATTAGTGAAAAAATCATTGACTGTTTCTGCGCCCGCTGCGTGCCCGTGTATTACGGTTCAACTATAACTGATCAACGGATACCCAGAGACACCTACGTTGACTTTCGTGATTTTCCTGATCTTGAAACGCTTGCCCGTTTTCTCAACGAGGTTGACGAGGAACGTCACCAACAATACATCGAGGCCATTGACCGATTTATGATCAGTGTACAATCGGACTTCTTTTCTACGGATCATTTTCATCAGGTTATTGCTGATCGACTGATCGGTTGATGGTCTTCGGATTTCATTGATAAAACCTGTTTAAGAGTATAACAACCTGTTGTATTATTAGTCACAAGGGATGCGTTACAGGTCAACAAACGAACACAACATAAATTAGCGTGCCACATGGGAGAGCTATGAGCAGAATCAGAGTCACCGTCGGTATACCCACCTATAATCGGGTTCAGGAACTGTCTTTCTTAATGGATAGCGTGCTGTCGCAAATGCGTGATCGCTTCCAGGGACAAATCGAGATACTCGTGGCAGACGATATGTCAACTGACACGACACGTGCGGTCGTGCAGGAATATGCAGACAGATATCCTGACATGATATCCTATCGCTATAACGAAAAGAATCTGGGGTATTCGCGTAATGTAGATTCCGTGATCTGCAACGCAAAAGGGGAGTTTGTATTACTGATGGGGGATGATGACGCCCTTGAGGAGAATGCGCTTTCGACCCTGTGGGATATTCTGGACAGTCATGATGATCTGGGGGTGGTGATTCTGGGGGAAACGCCGTACGACCCCCAGCTAAAAGCGCCTCTGGCAGATCCGGAAAAACAGTTGAATAAGGCGGGAGGAGTACTCTATCGTCCGGGCCTCGATTATGTGCGGGAAAGGCGCAGATTCACCCCGGCATTAATATCAGGGTGTGTGCTGAAGCGCGATGCGTGGCTCCAATCTGGCGCCTCTGATTTCTACGACACTATTTCTATCCATATTCTATGTGCCATGCGCATTCTTCTCACGCACGCGCTTTATTTCTCAAATGTTCCCGCGATCAAATACAGGACCAGCGGAGTCGGCGGGGATGTCTGGACGAAAGACAGCATCTACCCGTTCGCCTTTGATCTTGGTTATCTTGTTGGGTGTCGGGGTATTCAAGCGACTTACCCTGCAAAATTACACCGGTATTTGCATCGACAGGCGATGCGATCAATCGTTTATCTCATCATGCGGCAGAAATCAACACAAGGTCCCATCCATGTGCGCCTCCTGCGTATGCGTTTGCAGGAGTTGGCGGACAAGCGGGATCCCCTCACATGGTTGGCGTTCCTGCTCTTGCGCTTGCCTCGTTGGTTAATCCGTATTTTGATGGTGTTAAGCATGAAAGCTCGGCACTCTTAATGGTATAGAGAGTCCTATTTGAACGGGAAGGCGTAATTCGTCTATGAGAACCATCGACTCATTCCGGCATTATGCGTGGATAACAAGTCAAATGCTTGGAATCTCACCGCGTTCCCTTGTGCATTCGATAAAAGGGTTGCCGACATTTCTGAATAATCGACAAAGGTTCTTGAAGCAATATCGGAGCGCCAGATCCGACTTTGCATGGGGGCATACGTATCCGTGTCTTGAGGATCGCTATCTAGCGAGTGGAGCGGCGAGTGGACACTATTTTCATCAAGATTTGCTTGTTGCTCAAATGATCGCTCTTAACACGCCCATTAAGCACGTCGATATAGGATCCCGGGTCGATGGTTTTGTTGCACATGTAGCATCATTTCGAGAAATCGAGGTTATGGATATTCGAAAGCAGGACAAACAAATAAGGAACATTATTTTTAAACAAGCCGACCTCATGGATATGAATTTTAGCACTATTGATTACTGCGACTCCGTCTCTGCATTGCACAGTCTCGAACATTTTGGCCTTGGTCGGTACGGAGACACGGTGAATAGCGATGGGCATCTCGTTGGTTTTAATAATATATTCCGAATCCTCAAGCGCGGAGGACGATTCTACTTTTCCGTCCCAATCGGACGGTCGCGAATAGAGTTTAATGCTCATCGTGTGTTCTCATTGCAATACTTGCTGGATATTATTAATCCGTATTACACAATCAATAGTTATTCGTATGTCAACGATATCGGGGAATTAGTTGAAAATTTGCCATTAACTGGGTCGGCTATCACCACGAATTGCGGATGCCACTGGGGGTGTGGCATATTTGAACTGATCAAGCGGTAGTGCATAACGAACACCAACGTCAATCTATCTTTATATAGTGACAATCACCATGGATAATGCCTACATAAAGCTTCATCCGATTCCCGATGTGAAACAGCGCTGTCCTTTTTGCGGATTGGGGCTGCGTGTGATAGGTTGGTGCATGCCAGGCATGTGGACCATGGCTGACATGCGTTGTGATAAATGCACTCAATCTTTTTGGGGAGACCTTCCGGTCGGGCATGCGCTATATGCGCCGTTGATATTGGAACAAACATCTGGGGATGTCTTCTCCCGAACAGTCGGACTGGATATTCCGTTACGCGATTCCTATGCCAATCCGTCGTCGGAGAAAGTTGCGTTTACGGTTGAAGAATTTCGACTTGCGAAGAAACCTGTGCTTCTGAACTGTTTAGATTTCTTGTACGGGCACTCCCTGCTTAAACTCCTCAATGCCCAAGGAGTTATGGATGCACATCCATATTTGGATTTAATCGTATTGGTTCCACCCATGTTACGGTGGATGGTTCCAGACGGCGTTGCCGCGATCTGGACGATTGCATTGCCCCTTCGACGGGGAACAGAATGGAATACGTGGATTGGGGCTGAAATAAGCAGACGCATTACTCCATACCAAGAGGCATGGATCAGTGTTGCGTACCCGCATCACCCATGTTGTGATATTAGCCGATTTACGAAGCAGAGACCCTTTCCTCGTAACGAATGGCCGCTACGATTGAATTCCCCTCGCATCACATTTGTTTGGCGGGAGGAGAGCAGTCGTATGTGGGTCCGCTCGAATCGCTTTTCTTGGCATTGGAATGTCCTTAAAGAACAATTGCATCGTTGCATAAGGAATACGGAGACTTCAACGAAAGAGGACGGGGTTGCAAAGTTATCGGCAAATCACGAAGTTCACTACTTGCAACGATTGATGCGGATATATTTTAAACTGCGCCGTATAACGCTTACGCGATGGGAAATATGGCGACAGCGTCAGCAGATGATTCGAACCTTCCGATTGATTCGGCAAAAATTTCCCGCAGCGCGATTCTCGGTTGTCGGTTTCGCGAAGCCGGAGTCTCTCCCCCATTGGATAGAGGATTTGCGAGTATCACGGATGGATAATGCAACCGAACGAATTTGGTGCCTTGCGTATGCAGATAGTCATGTCGTCATCGGCACGCACGGATCAAATATGATTCTACCAACAGCGCATGCAGGATCGGCAATTATTCTCATGCCTGCTGATCGGTGGGGCGTTTTTTTACAGGACACACTTGTTGATGCCATGGATCCTAGAGATGCTCTGTTTCACTACCGCTCTTTACCCTGCTCGGTGGCTCCCGAAGATGTCGCAAATAATGTTGTTTTTTTGTTGAATCATCAACCATATTTTTGGGCTACCAATCATGCTCGACGTCTGAATCGCTGACAGATGTCTGACGCTTTCTACAGGATACGATATGCTTGTACAGAAGATACAACGCGCTATTCAATTGCTCAAGAAGCAAGGATTGGTTCTGACCGCTGAGATGATATATCGATGGGTCTTTCCAGATCGACTCCGATATTTATCCAGCTGCGAACATTTGTTTAAGTTGAAGGACGGTCTAGAAATTGGTGGTCCCAGCGGCATTTTTTCTGGCAAAGGGTGCATTCCGGTATATTCGCTTGCCCGTAATATTGATAACTGTAATTTTGGTCCATGCACGCTTTGGGAAAGCGGTATAAGGGAAGGGCCTTTTTTTTGTTTTAATAAACGAATGGCACCCGGGCAGCAGTATATCGCAGAAGCCTGCGATCTGCGATTTGCGCCTGACAACACATATGACTTCGTGATTTCATCTCATTGCATTGAGCATTTGGCAAATCCTTTGCGGAGTATCAGAGAATGGATTCGTGTAACTAAAAATGGCGGTATTCTTGCTTTGGTGATACCCCATAAAGATAAAACCTGTGATCACGATAGACCTGTCACATCTTTAGATCATTTAATTCATGACTTTCAAGATAACGTGGATGAGACGGATATGACTCATTCGGCTGAGATTCTGGAACTCCATGATAGGGGAGGTGATTCACGTGATGCAGACAAGGCGGCTTTACATCAGAGAGTGTTCAGCAACCATGAGTGCCGATGGATGCATCATCATGTCTTTGACACACAGGCATCGATCGAAATGGTCAATTACATGAAATTGCAAATTCTGAATGTGGAGCTTTTCGATCCTTTTCACATTGTTATTCTGGCACGAAAAGATATGGATCCAAGCGTTGTTAACAACGAACGATATCTGAAGAACCCGGCCGGATGGGTATGGTATGATCCGCCTCTTTTTAAATGGATTAGGCATAAACGAATATCAAAATAATCTACTGTCGGGATTTCAGGATGAATGAAAGCGCGAATAGCGATCCGGTACTGGCGTGGCAGGTGCGCAACCTTCCCGCCTTGAAGAGCCTTTCTTTCACGTCGCCCTGCAGTCCTGATGTGACGATGCTCACGCATTGGCTGTGGGGAGATGATCGGTTTGATTCACTTCTTGACAGCTTGTTGGCGGCGATTCTGATGGCGTGGAGTAATTGCGGACGTCTTCCGGTTGTGCTTGTGGTCAATCGCGTGACTCCGCGTTTGGAGAAGCTGGCGACCGAATGGGGAATCCGCCTGATGATCGAGCCAACCATGCGGGGGGGAGGTGGAAATGTGCGCGATCTCAACCGGGATGCCATACTGAACCTCCACAATCGCTTTGATACAGACTTTGTGCTGACGTTTCAGAATCACGCCTTTCCCTTGCGGCCCACGCTTCTGGACTTTGTCGGAAAGTATGATTACATTGGCGCGCCATGGGCGTTCGGCAAGGATGATTGGATCACCCGGTGGATGCTCCGGCACCGGCACGATGTCGGCAATGGCGCCTTTACCCTTCGATCACGGAAGCTTTGCGAGACCACCGCTTTTTATTTCCGAAAATACCGTTATTTTCCCCATTGTTACCTGTTTAATGACGACTACTTCATCTGTAAGACCCTGCCGTCATGGGAGAGCGCGTACCGGGAGACCATTCATATTGCCTCACCTGAAGCGGCTGCCGCTTTTTCGCTGGAGGACAATATGGAGATTCATTCCCGTCTGAACGCCACGCCTTTCGGCTTTCACGGGTGCTCGGCTTTTCGGCATCTGTTATCCGAGAACCAAATCGGGGCGATCGAAGACCCGTCAATTGTGCGCAGGGAGACAGGCGTATGAAAGAGCAACTCAAGGAATGGCTGGCGACAACTCCGTTCTTCTGGCCCGTGTATGCCCTCCATTATCGGGTTTTTCATTGGTTCTGCCTCAGGCGCTGGAGAAGGGCTGGTTGTCCCACGCCGCCACCCTATCCCGTGAAGCAGCAACTGCTCAGAGCCTGTGCCCGGAAGTACGGGCTCCAGATCCTGATCGAGACCGGCACCTGCCATGGTGACACGCTGGCCGCGCTGCGCGATGTGTTTGAGCACCTGTATTCGATCGAGCTGTGCAAACCGTACTTTGAACTCGTGAAAAAACGCTTCAACCGGATGCCTCATGTCCATCTTGTGTTGGGTGACAGTGCGACGGAATTGAAAGGGATCCTTGACCAGGTGCGCCCGCTGAAGCGCCGTCTGCTCTTCTGGTTGGACGGACATTACTCGGGGGCTGACAGCGCCAAAGGTGAGGTGGAAACGCCGATTTTTCAGGAACTCGATCATATTCTCGGGGATGAACAGACGCTGTCGGCGGTCATTGCGATTGATGATGCCAGGGAATTCGGCGGAAACCCGAACTATCCGTCAATGGATGAGTTGGTTGCCTTCGTTAAGAGACGCAGAAATGTCGTGACCGTCTCGGTCCATACGGATATCATTTGGATTACTCCTCCGGGACTGAACCTGTGAGGATTGGCTTATGAAAACACTTGTCGTCCGTGTCAGTGGCGGTCTTGGCAACCAGATGTTTGAATATGCGCTCGGTCTTGCAGTCTCGCAGCGTACCGGACGTGTGCTTCGTCTGGATCTGACAGACTTCCTTGTGTTCAGAAGCGGCCGGACGTATCAGTTGGATCAATTCTGCGGCCCGCGTGCAACGAGACGGTGGGGGACCGTCCAAACGGGGCTTTTTCTGGCTGCCTGGATCATCGGGAAGCGGATCAGCATGGGCCTGGCGACAGCGTTGTTCCGTATTCTCAATGTGTGCGTCATTCAGACCGATCAGCTCTTTCATGTTGACCCCGGTTTTATGAACGCGCTCTTGGCTGGAACCAACGCGACGCTGTGCATTGCCGGTTGCTACGGGGTTCTCCCGTATCTGGCGGATGCGACGGATGCTATTCGTGAGGCGTTTACGTTGACGAGTGAACTGTCCGGCCCCAACAAAACCTATTACGAACGGTTCTCCAACACCGCATCCTCAGTCTCGATTCATATCCGGCGGACGGACTATTTGAGCGCAAACAATGGCGCGCCGGTTCTGGATTTCACCTATTATGCGCGGGCGATCCACACGATCCGGCAGCGCGTAGAGGACCCGCTGTGGGTCATCTTCTCGGACGACATACCCTGGTGCAGGAACGCTTTTGCCGATCTGTCCAACGTGGTCTACGTTGAAGGGAATGCAGACGCTCCGTGGTGCGATATGCATCTCATTTCAGCCTGCCGCCATCACATCATCGCCAACAGCACGTTCTCCTGGTGGGGGGCGTTTTTGAGCCGCGCCCCGTCTGGCATAACCGTCTATCCCCAAACGTGGTTCCGGGGACAGCCGACAACTGCGGACATGGTCAATCCAACGTGGATGCCGGTCGCTTCTTCTGAATGAGGACACGGGACAATGCCCTGGACAAGCCGATATAGCCGGATATTCACCTACGGCAGTTCGCAGTTCTGCGGACACATCGAGGCCTATTGGGCGGCTCATACGGAGGACCTGCTGGTCTATGTGGTTGAGCCGCGCATCTCACCACATCAGAACGTCATTCGGATCTATCACCGGGGAGCCCTTGTTCGCGAATACCCCGTGCGGTCATCCCGGTGGGTCGTCGGTTATTATTCCTGGTGGTACATGAACCACCTGCGAGCCCTGCTTCGTTTTGCGAAGCATCCGAATCAAACGCTCGTGCTGGGATCTCATCCGATTGCTTTCGTGGGCATGTCGCTCATCAAATGGATTCGACCGGTGGTTTATGCCTATTGGATCGGGGACTATTTCACCGATACACGGCGCATCGTCGTCTGGTTTGAGCGTGTCAAGAAGTGCTATCACGACCGGGTTTCCTTTGCGTTCTATTTGAGTGATTCGATCAATCGGGTGATGAACGGACACGTTGCTGCGTGCCCGTCCCGTCGAACGGTGATGTGGGGGCTCAAGGCTTACCCCGATCAGGCGGCGCCTCCGCCGGCCCCGTTTACGCTCTTGTTCGTCGGGTTGATCCGGCCGGGTCAGGGGATTGAGGCGATCCTTGATTTTCTTGCGACACATGAGGGATTCCGGTTGAACCTGATCGGGGTCGGCCAGCCTGTATTTGTCAAACAGCTTCAGGAGTGGATCACGAAGCAACAGCTCGGCAACAAGGTCTTTTTTCCCAATCGGTTTTATTCTGAAGAGGAACTGGTCTCGGTTGCGCGCACGTGCCACGTTGGGGTTGCGCTTTACGATCATTCTCCCGGTAACTTTTCGCATTATGCGGATCCCGGAAAGGTGAAGGCCTATGCCGAGATGCACTTGCCGGTGCTGATCACACGGGTATCGGATATAGTGCCTTTTGTGGAGCGGTTCGGAAGCGGGGAGGTTATCGGGGCTGTTGACGAGATACAGACCGCTCTGGAAAGGATGCAGAATCATTACTTGCGGTATCAGGAAGGTGTTCGGCATTTCATATCGTGCTTTGAGTACGAGCGTTATTATCAGGAAGCATTTGTCGTGTTGGAGAACATTTGAGATGGGGACCTCGCAATATCTTCCAGTCGGTGTCGTCGTTGGGATGAGAAACTCGGCGACAACGATAGTGGCGTGCTTGAAAGGATTGATCTCGCAGACGTATCCCATTGCTGAAATTGTTGTCGTTGACAATGTTTCAACAGACGCGTCGGCCGGTCTCGTCGAAGACTTTGCGAAATCGAGTCCGGTTGCTGTGCGTCTGATCCGGCAGTCCGTGAACGGCGGATTGACATCAAGTTACAATCTGGGGGCCGAGATCGTGACAGCGTCATTGCTGGTGTTTGTGCACTCCGACAGCATGTTGCCTTCGCCGCAGGAGATTGAACGCTTGGTCGAGCCGCTTCTCTCTGATCCGCAGGTGGTCGCCGCCTATTCTGTCTTGTTAATGCCTGAAGAAGTATGGGAGCGCTTTCCTTTCTGGCAGAAATATTTATTTGCCCGTATGGCATTGATCGAGAAACCCTGCATGTGCGGCAAATTTGACTGCATTCGCAAAGAGGCTTATCTGAAGGTGGGCGGGCACAACGTCAAAAGGTTTACTGCAACTTGTGGGTACGGTGGGGAGGATTCGGACCTCAATGCGCGGTTGAAAAAGGTCGGCAAGATCGTTGGGTCCTCGGCACGTGTCGTTCACCTCCATGATCTGGGGCCCGGGTATAGGCTGGGGGCCCTCTTCAAGACACGAAAAATGCTGGCGCGTACCTATGGAAAGATATTGGTTTTTGAGGGTCTGCGTCCCCTGACGGGCAAGGTGCCTTTGCTGATCAAGCCTGCGCTGGCTGTGTTGCCTTTGGTTCCGCATCTGTTTGTGGAAGGTTGTATTATCTTCTTCATTTTTTCATTGGTTTATTCCAGACGGATGTTTACCACGCGATGTACCCTGATGAATTGGCGTATTCTCTTGGTTCCGGTCATTGATGTTGCGTTGATATACCATGAGACGTTCTGGTTCATCGAGGGGCTTCTGACGCCATCGGCTGACGCGCGTGCAAGCTCACCAAGTCGCTCGAAAAGAGATGCGTGAGTATGCGGTGTTCCTGCTGGCGGGTTTATCGTTTGGAGCCTATAATGTGATCTCATCTGGATGTTTGAATGGAAAGGGTCGGAACGGATTGTGACGGCCGAACAAATACAAAAAGGAAAAGTCGTCATCTTTTCTCACTATGCGACGACGGGCGCATGTGAAGAATTGCGGGATTGGCTTGTTGGCATGCGGGTCCGCGAGCTCGCATATGTGGCTTTTCCGTTTGGTCCTAACCCTGACCGCTTTATTCGGACCGATGTTTATCGGGACGGTCGGTTGTTCAAGACCACCCGTTCGCTGTTTAGAATCCGGCTGCCGGAACCGCTTGCTTACGCCAAAGACTTTCTGTATGCGATCACTTACGCCATGCGAGTGGGATGCGGCGCTGACCTGCTGGTGGCCGGGGATAACCTCCTTTCGTTGGCTGGATGTCTGGCAAGTCGCATAGCTCGAATCAAGCGTGTCGCCTATTACATGATTGATTATACGCCAGTGCGCTATGCCAATCGGTTATTGAATGGTTTGTATTACTGGGTGGATCGACAAGCCGCCTGCCGGGCGGATGTCGTCTGGCCGTTGACAGAGGAAATGATTCAGGGTCGTTTCAATGCCGGCCGGCTCGACCGGCGGCGTGTCCGGTGGTATGTTGTTCCCTATGGCTGTCATGCCGTCAGTAGCGCATCGTATGATGTTCGAAACGTGGTTTACATGGGTGATATTGTGCAAAGCAAAGGGGCTGATCTATTCATACCCTTTGCCAACGCTTTGCGACGCATGGTTCCCGCTTTCCGCTTCACGATCATCGGCGGAGGCCGGGATCTCGCGGGTTTGAAGGCGGAAGCCGAACGGGCGGGTCTGCGCGATCAGGTGACTTTTCATGGCTTTCTGGCAGCCATTGGCGATGTCGTGGCGTTGGTGGCCCGGGGCGGTGTGGCGATCGCTCCGTATGACCCCTCCGATGCCAACAGCTTTACGTTTTATTCAGATCCTGGAAAGGTCAAGGTTTACCTCGGATGCGGACTGCCTGTTGTGTTGACGGACGTCCCGCCCATCGCACGGGTGATTGCACGCGAAGGTGCCGGGCGGATCGCGCGGTATGATGCCACGGATCTGGCCGAGACGGTTGCCTCGGTGATGCGCTCGGCCGAATACTCCGCAATTCGAGCTCGCGCGTCTGCCATGGGCCACGAATATGAGTGGAGACGAATCTTTGAAAATGCGTTTGACCAATTAAACGCCTAGGAGAGAGTCGAATATGAACAGGCGCAAAACTAGCCGCTTTCGGCGATTTGCAAAATCAGCGTGTGTGTGGATGCTGGCCTTCGGTTTCAACCCCGCTGCCTGGCGGTATGCGTTTCGCGGATTTATCGTCGCCCTGAAGGAATACCAAACGCTGGCAGGGCAGAACCGCAAGGCAGGATATCCCTTTCGCCTTCATTTCTCGATGCCGTGCCTGGGAGACCGCTACGCGCCCAGTGGGACGGCGAGCGGTCATTATTTCTTTCAAGATTTCTTTATCGCTCGAAAGATCTTTGAACGCCGTCCCGTCCGGCATATGGATATCGGATCTCGTGTGGACGGTTTTGTGGCGCATGTGGCATCGTTTAGAGATATCGAAGTCTTTGATATTCGGCCTCTGACGCTAAACATCCCGTCGATTCTCTTTAAGCAGGCTGATCTGACGCATCTGGATTCTGCGTATCGACACTGCTGCGACTCGCTCTCCTGCCTGCATGCCATCGAGCATTTCGGTTTGGGGCGTTACGGTGATGCGATTGATTTGTATGGGCATGTCAAGGGCTTTGACAACTTGTGTTCCGTGCTCAAACCCGGGGGCGTGCTCTATTTTTCAACGCCTATCGGTCCTGAGCGCATTGATTTTAACGCATGCCGGGTGTTCAATATCCGGACCATTCTCGATCTGGCGCATCTGGGCTTTGAGCTTGATGAATTCTCGTATGTGGACGATGCAGGAAACTTTCATGCCAACGTACAACTGACACCCGAGCGGATAATCGATAATTGTGGATGTGATTACGGATGCGGAATCTTTGAGTTCCGGAAGAAATTGCAGGAGACGATTTCAGAATGAACATTGTCTGGATATTGAACAGCTACGGGCTTGATTCGGGGGCGATCACAGGATCACCCATTCGGTTTCACGCGATTTCGTCGCGGTGGAAACGGGATATTCCTGATCTTGCACAGACGCTGATGACGACCTCTGGCGGCGAATGTGTGTTGCGCAGCGTCGGCTGCACACTTCCCGTCGTCCGTGTACCCGCATCACTTTTTTTGAATCGTGAACCGTTCAAGATGAAGGCGTTTCGGCTTTGGTCCTATTTTGTGACGGCTATCCATGCGCATCTAGCGAGAAAACGGATGCCGAAGGCCGATGTCGTGATCACAGTCAGCGACTACTTTTGTGATGTGGCGGCGGCCTGCGTTGTGAAGCGGAGACGTCCGGGATCGCGCTGGATCGCCTGGATCCATCACAAAGAATTGCATCCGACACAGCGGCCGGGCAACCGGCTGTTTAATGCCATCACTTGGCGGATGCAGGAGTGGAGCTTCAAACGGATTGCACGTTTTGCGGATCAGGCCTGGGTGCTCGATTCGGACGCGGGGGATTTGTGCGGAAAACGCCTTTCGGAAATGGGGATGCCGCGCGAGCGCATCCGAAAAATGCAGAATGGCATTGATGCGGGACCAATCAAACAGGTTCCAGAATCAGGCAAGACGGTGGATGCCGTGATGATCGGCGTACGGCCGAACAAGGGGAGTCTCGACGTCGTTCCCATCTGGAAGTGTGTTCAGGCGATCCGCCCCGGCACCACGTTATTGTTGATGGGTGGAATGGCTGGCGAGGACGCATTGGCCAAACACATCCGCAAGGAGGGGCTCGATGGGGTGATTACGATTTTCAAACCGGCCGAGGGTTGGCTGCCCTTCGACGCCTATGTCCGCACGATTAAGAGCGCGCGTCTTCTTTTCGCTCCCAGTCATGAGGAAGGGTGGGGGATCGCGGTGTGCGAAGCGATGGCCTGCGGGCTGCCGGTGGTGGCGTATGACTTGCCGGTCTATCGCCGTGTCTATGGCAACGCTCTGGTCACGGTGCGCGAGGGTAACCCTCGCGCTTTTGCAGTGGCGCTTTGCGGTCTGTTGGATGATGCGGGCCGGTTTTCCGATTATGCCAAGCGCGGGCGTGATTGCGCCGGAAGGTACGACTGGGATCGTGTCGCGATGGATGATCTGGCCGTAGCGGATGGAAATGGGTGTTGCGTGATGCAGAAGATATCTACGGATAGTGAGACTCGCACGAGACAAAAATGCGGAGTGTTAGTATGAATCCCTATGCTTTCAATTCGTCTGCTTATCCTGTGTCCCGGTGCGGACAAGATGACAGTCGGGTCAAGATGGTCGTGCCGCTGCTTGGCCGGGTTGGGCGAGTGTTAGATGTCGGTTGTCTGGACGGAACGATCGGGACATTACTCCTGAATGAAGGGAATGAGGTTTACGGTATCGACGCATCCGAGCCTGCCATAGCTCAGGCCCTGGCGAGAGGAGTGAAAGCCCGGCTCGGCAATGTCGAGGAACGATTTCCATTCGATGATGCCCTGTTTGACGGCGTTTTCGCTGGTGAAATCATTGAACACATCTTCGATATTGACAAGATGCTGTCGGAAATCGGACGAGTCTTAAAGCCGGCAGGCGTATTTGTTCTAACCACACCGAATCTTGCCGCTTTTGGAAGACGACTGCTGTTACTCTTGAACCAAAATCCTCACATTGAGATTTCGTTCACCGATGGTGCGGCCGGCCATATCCGCTATTTCATTCGGCAGACGCTTTTCGACATTCTGGGCAAACACGGTTTTACAGTCGAGGTGTTCTGTTCCGATGTGATTAATTTCAACGCGGCGGGGTCACTGCACAGCTACTGGCTGGCGCGGTGGTTCCCCACCTTTGGCAAATCGCTCATTGTGCGTGCCATCAAACAGGCGTAAGCACCAGCCTGATAGGTGTGGGGAATCCCTTATACGGTGCCACGTGATCGGTGCCACGCGACTGTTTGATGGATCGCATCGGCGAGGGAGCCGTGCGGGGTTAAGCCGAATGCGTGCCGGGCGCGGGCGACGGACGGCACATAACGCGCGGGCAGGACGCCCTCTTGCGCTTGCTGTTGAATCAGGATCTCGTTCTGCGTACCCGCGCATTCTCGGACCAGGCAGGCCAGGTCACGGATGGAAATGACATCCTCCGAGCCCACGTTGTAGGCCCTGCCATGCTCGCCCCGCAGCAGAAGCGTCCAGAGCCACTCCGCGAGATCGGCGGCGTAAAGATACGAACGCAGTGGAGTGCCGTCACCACGAATGACAATGGGGCGGTTTTCCAGGCAGTCTCGGATGAAGTTGCCGATGGCGAAGTGGGCGTCGAGCGGAAGATAAGGCCCGACAAAGGCAAAAGGGCGGGCGATGACACATTCAAAGGAACCGGTCGAAGCATCGAGGCAGAGCTGCTCAGAAACCTTTTTACCTCGTCCATATGCGGTTTGCGGGACACCTTCGTACGTTTCAGGAACATGACTCAGTGTCGGCGGTTGCATGCCGTAAACCGCTCCTGAACTGATATAGAGCAGTCGCCGGGCTCCACACCGCGTGACAAACTCCAACAGATGCCGCGTCCCCTCGGTGATGACGGAGTACATTTCTTCGGGATCTTCTTGTTCCAATTTCGCACTGGCGGCGGTCGCGCCGTGGATCACAAAGTCGAAAGTGCGCCCGGTCGGCGGCGTGAACGAGCGGACATTCCCCGCGATGAAATTTAATCCCGGCTGGCCAATGAACTCGGGACAGGAATCGAGAAATCGCTTGGGGTCACGCGAGAGTGCGGTCACGGTGATGTTGAGATTACAGCTCTTGCGCAAATGAACAAATAATTGCAACAACCACTTGCCAAAAAAACCGGTCCCACCGGTCAAGAAGACATGCTGACATTTGAGAAGCGACACACTGCCCGCGAGCGCGGGGAATATGTTCCCCATGTGTTCTTCTATGACAGAGCCTCTCATGGGAATCCTTGGAAGTCGACGGGAGGATCCATTTCGGAAAGAGCGTTGCCGAACTTTACCTTTGGATAGAGATCGGTCCTTGGATCGATCATAACCTGTAAAAGACACGGCCCTTTCTGCTGCTTCATCCATTCACAAGCATCGCGACATTCATCCATAGTTACAAGCGTTTTGGCAGGGATACCATAGGCGAGCGCTATCTTTATGAAGTCAGGCGCCGAATATCCCCAAACGGTTGATTGATAGCGCCCGTCAAGATAAGAATCCTGGAACTGGCGCACCATTCCCAACGATTGATTATTCAGAACCACCAGACGCAGGGGCAGCGCATGATGCACAACACTCTGAAGTTCTTGAATGTTCATCTGGAAGCCGCCGTCCCCGGCGAAGAGGATCGTCTCGCCCGACACCATCGACGCTGAAATGGCTGCTGGCAATCCGAATCCCATAGCTCCCAATCCACCGGGGGAAAGAAAACGCTGATTCTTCCGGACACAGGCCGATTGGGCCGCCCACAATTGGTTCTGGCCCACATCAGTCACGATCACCCGTGCGGAAGGAAACGCTCGTGTTAATTTCTTTACGAGCCTGTTGGGATTCATCGATATTCCGCTCCCCAACTCGTCGCAGTCCGTACGTTGCTGATGCCAGCGACTGATACTGGCCAGCCATTCCTGTCTTTCCGGCCAAGTGATCGTCTCCGTCAATTCATCGGCCACCGTCAAGAAGTCGAGGATGTTTGCAACGACAGGCGTGCAGCCACTCAAGCGGTTGTTGATCTGCGCCTCTACACAATCGACATGAAAGACCCGCTGATTAGAGAAACCCTTGACACTCGACCCTGTCTGCCTTACATCGAGTCGGCTTCCCAGAACCAGAATCGTGTCCGCTTCCACCATTGCCTTGTTAGCCCAGCGGTTCCCGTTCGTTCCGACGAGCCCGACCCGGTTCGGATCGTCGGACGGCAACACATCCACCCCCATCAGCGAGTATGCCACCGGAACTCCGATGCGGGAAGACCAAGACCTAAAACGTTCGACCGCCCCAGCCGCCCTTACACCGCCCCCCACCAGAATGAGCGGACGCTGTGCATCTGCCAAAGCGGACAACACATCACGAACAAGACTCTGGGAAAGGCTGGCCCCCTCATGTGTAAACGCGCAATGAGCACTCACACACGAAGAGGCGCCAACCTTCTGTCTCTGCACATCCATGGGGATATCCAGCAAAACCGGACCAGGACGGCCCTCTACGGCCAATCGAAAGGCCTCGTCCAGTATTGCGGGGAAAGAGGCTGCATCCTCAACGGTCCAAGCTCCTTTTGTGACGGCATGGGCCATAGACACAATGTCCGTTTCTTGAAACCCTTGCTGGCGAATGGCTCGGGGACCACGTTGCTCATCCCGATTAACCTGCCCCGTGATAAACACAGCCGGACTAGAATCAAAGTAAGCGCCAGCGATTCCCGTAAGTAAATTGATCGCGCCAGGGCCGCTCGTTGCCATAGCCACGCCAGGTCTTCCCGTCAGCCTTCCATACACGTCAGCAGCCATTGCCGCAGCCTGTTCGTGGCGAAGGGATACGATCTGTACGCGTCCATCGCGGTACAACGCATCCAGCAGGAGAGTGATCATTCCGCCAGTGACCTCGAACACGCGTTTGATCCCTCTTCGATTGAGTTCACTCGCAATATATTCAGCTACATTCATAATTGGGTCAGTGTCTGGTGCGAAATTCTTGTGGCGAAAAGATTTTATAAAGATCCTCAATGTGTTGTATCGTTACCTCTTTCAATGGTTTGCGATTTTAAAATATGGTGCCAGGGGAGGGAGTCGAACCCTCACGGTGTTGCCACCGGTGGATTTTGAGTCCACTGCGTCTGCCATTTCGCCACCCTGGCGGAAGTGGAGAGAGTTTATAGCACGAGCGGGGGCTGGATATCAACCCTAATCACCGTTCGGGCTGAAGAAACAGGTCAGGCCGGTAGGCGGTCGGGAAGTTCGGGTTGTACTTGTAGGCGGCGTAGCAGGGCTGGGGACCCTCAGCCATGCCTTCGAGATTCATCCAGCGCTGGTCATTGAGCATCGCGTGCCAGGTGGACAGAAAGTCCTTGCACTTCCACGTGCGGCAGTTGAGGTCGTTGCGGTGCCAGCCGACAAATTCGCCGGTCTCGATGCGCGCCTCGACCGCCAGGGCGGCCTCGACGTGGCGCAGCGCCTGGTAGGCTTCGAGATAGGCCTCGTAGCCGCGCCCGTCCAGATAGTGCATCACCGAGCGGCAGAAGGCCCGCGCCATGCGCGTCTGGTGCAGGGATTTGTCGAGCTGGGCCATGGCTTCGTGCTCAAAGAACGTCCGGCGGTTGCCGTGAAGATGCCGCGCGGCGTCGTGGGCGCGCTCGGCGGCTATCGCCCATTTCGGCTCGGCGGCGTCCAGCCTCTCGACAAACCAACTCAGCGCCTCGCGCAGCGTGGCAAAGCGCTTCAGGCCCCAGATGGCCGGAGGCTTGTCCTCGCGGTTGTAAACACGCTGGAGAGTGAAGCGGACGATCATCGGATAGAGGTTGTCTCCCACGGTGTTATCCGGACGGCTCTCGTCGGCCGCGAATGGAATATCGGTCAGCGCTCGGTAGGCGTCAGCCACCTCGTGGTGTTCCGTGCCGAGCACCTGCCGCGTGTACCAGCCGAACGTGCCGTCCCCGTCCGCGCCGCAGACGGCGGCCATGGCGGCGTAGTCGCTGGCGTAGCCCATGACCTGTCGCAGATTGAAGATCTTTTCGCGCACGTTTCCGACGTTGAGGATCAGGATGCGGTTCATGCCCAGATCGACCGCGCGCTTGAGTTCGCGCGCATAGACGCGCGGCGCATAGCTCGTCACGCGCATGGATTGGGCGCCGTTGAACATCGAGACATGCTGATAGACGCCCGTCGCGTGCGTCGAGCGGCCGACCAGATCCTCCAGATTCTGTCGCATGCAGGCGTCGCCGTCGTCTGTATGGATGATCGTTGTCCCTTCGGGAAACCGCAGCAGCCCGGCGTTGTAGAGGGTGTACAGTTCGCCCCAGAGGTAACCGTAGGTTTCGGGCGTCTCCTCCCCGCGGACTTCGCGGATGAGCTGGAGCTGGGCCGCCAGGACTTCATTGATGATCTGCGCCTTGATTTCCAGCGGCGCATCGGGCTTCATGTTGGGGTCGTCCACCCAGAACGGACGGTCGATCAACCCGCGGAAGTTGAGGGTCCACAGCACCTTCTTTCCGGTCTGGCGCGCGATGGCCTTGCGCCAGTAGGCGAGGATTTCGTTGCGGTTGGTGGACCAGGAGAAGGGGATGCCGCGCGGCCAGTAGAACGGCGCGGAGCCGAGCGGTTCGGCGTGATGCTGGGCGATGTAGAGTCCCAAATTCGAGGCGAGCGTGATCTGCGGTTCATCGGGGAGGATGTTGGTGCCCGGGATGACGCAGGTGCAATCCATGCGCAAAGCGAGTTCGAGCAGTTCGCGCCACACCTCCATGGAAAATCCGTGCTCCGGTTTCTCCATCTGAAAGCCGACCAGGAGATCCTCGTCGTTGAAGAAAAAACCGCGATGGCGGAAGGTGCGGGGCTGGGAGGCCGACGTGCCGCAGGGAATCTCGATCTGATCGGCGCGCGCGGGAACGATGCCCGTGAAATAACGGCAGGGATCGGCCTCTAGCCAGCGCGCGCTGAAGGCGTAGATCCCATGGATCAGCCCGAGTTCGTCGCTGCCGGTGATGGTGATGCCTTCGGGTTTCACCTCGATGACATGGGCGTCGAAGCCGCCGCCGGCGGGGCCGAGGCGCAACGCGATTCCGGCCGGGGCGGGGCCGCGGACGGTGCCACGCTCCAGGCCGAGCTTGCGCCGGACATCCTGGCGAAGCGCGCGGGCCGCAGCGGCCACGGCCGCACTGCGACTCTGATCCTGAATGGTTGTTTCAGCGGTAAGCGTGCATGATTTCATGGTGTGTAGAGGCTCAGGGAGCGGCTGGCGGCCGCGCCTGCGTGTCCGGGATACCGGCTTCCTTCACGCGGGATACGGCCTGTTGTTCGCTGACAAAAAAGAAGCGGGAAAATCCGGCGGTTCGAAGGGCCGAGGAGACGCGGACGAACAGGTCGCGTTTTTTGCTGTCGGGGATGTTGATCCGAATCGGCTGGTTGAACGGCACACGCATCGCCTTCAAGGCGGCGGCGAGACGCTCAACGGGATAAGGCCTGCCGTTGAACCACACCTGGTCCGCAGCATCGGTGTACAGCGCCAGATCGGCGAGCGTGCCGGTGACAGCCCCGTTCGGCTGGGGCGTGGCGCATCCCGCCAGCAGCGCCAGCGCGGCCAGCAGGGCAAACCCGCATGTGCGGGCGCTCATCGCGCGCTTCATGCGTCCTTCCCCTCTGGAGCGGTCGCGGCGGCGGAGACGGCCGCGTTGTTGCGCGGGCCGTGCAGGTCGAGCGCCATGGCGATTTCGGGGCAGGTGAACGGGTTGGAGTATTTGGTGCAATTGATGCACCCCATGTAGATTTTGTGCATCAGCGAGGTTTTGGGGACTTCTCGGAAGCCCAGCGTCCGGAAGAACTCGGGGGCGAAGGTGAGCACGATCGCCTGGGTCGGCGCGAACGCCTCGACCCGCGCCAGGACGGCCCGGATCAGGCGCGTGCCGATGTGCTGCCGGCGGCAGGACGCGCTGACCGCGACCGACTGGATCTCGACCGACGCCTTGGAGGGGTCGCCGACCTCCGGCAGAATCTGCCAGGCGGCGCACGCGACAATCCGCCCGCCGTCCTCGCACACGTGGAAGCGGTCGATGTTCATGATTACGTCGCTCACCGGCCGGATGATCAGGTCGTCCGGATGCTGACGGATCAGGGTGTAGATCGGGATCGCGTCGGCCAGAGCGGCGGGGCGGTCGATGATGGCGTCACCTGCATTCATGGCTACCTTTTCAGACGGATCCAGGACGAGAGCTTGCCGCGGTTTGGCGCGAACGGCGCGGGATTGCACGTGTCGCCGCCGACCGATGGGGACGGCGTCTCGTCGGATCGCGATTCCTGGGAATGTTCGAGTTGATCGATGCGGCGGAGGAGCGCCTGCTGGGTGGAGGCATGGTGTTCGCGCTCGACCTCCCGCTGCTTCCGCTCCTGGCTCAGATCCTGTTCGCGGCGCCGGATGGTCTCGGCCAATTCCTGAGTCTGGCGGGCCAGCTTGTCCGTTTCGGTGACTCGCGTGCGCAGGCGGGCGTCTTCGGCCTCCAGCACGCGGATTTTCCGGTTGAGTTCGGACTCTCGCTCGTCGGCCAGGCGAGCCTCCTGCGCCTGGGTCGCGCGGAGCGTGGCCATTTCGGCCTGCAGGCGGACGGCATCGGCCGGATGGCGCCGATTGCCCGGATCGGCGGCGTGGCGGCGCGTGGCGGTGCTCTCCATTTCGCCGCTGAGGATGCGGGTCAATTCATAGATGCGGCTTTGGATCGCCTCCTGCCGGCGCGTGGTCCAATCGCGCAGCCCCGCGACGGCTTCGCGCTCCAGCGCCAGATCATTCTCGAGACGTTCAACCTCCTGGCCGAGGATTTGCGCGATGGCACCGAGCGGGTCCGCAGCGCAGGCCTCGGCCGCGCGCGCGACGGGCGAGAGTGGTTTCTCCAGATCGGCGATGCGGGCTTGCAACTCCGTTTCGCGGCTGTTTGAGAGCGTGAGCAGATCGGAGTAGGCGGATTGGACCTCGGCGATCTCGCGCTTCAGCGTGTCGGCGTGCGCGGAGGCCATGGCCTGCGCGCGATCAGAGGCGGCAATCTGGACGCGCGCCTCTTCGAGCAGGCGCTCGGCATGGGCACCGCGCTGTTCCGCGGCGGCCTGCTTCCGCACCGCCTCGGCTGCCTGTGCGCGACAGGCGTCGCGCTCCTGTTCCGCAGCGAGGCGCTTGCTTTCGGACGCGGATGCGGCCTCGCGAAGGCGGGCGATATCGGACTCGGGGATGGCCCGTTTTTCGGCTTCGGCCAAGGCCAGGCGCAGGGAGTCGCGCTCGTGTTCGAGGGCCGCGCACTGCTTGGTGGCCTGTTTCGCGGCGGCGAGCGTCTCTTTCTGGCGGGCGTTCTCGGCTTCAAGCGCGGTGATGCGGTGGCGGAGCGCATCGCATTCCTTGGACGATTTTTCGGTTGGGGCGCTGGCAGCGCGCGGTTCAGCGCCGGGACGGATCACGCGCGCCAGATCGGCCTTGTCGGCGTAGACCAGCCGCGCGTCTGGAGGGGCCTTGCCGCTGGTGAGGATGGCGTCGGCGGCTGTCCGGTTGAGGGGGCCTCGGAGGTTGCCCGCGCCGTCGTCAATGTACCAGGCGATGCCCAGTTCAGGGACCTGTTCGGCCGGCAGCCAGGTCGTCTGGTCGGTCGAGACCTCGTGTCCCGGGAGGATGCGGCCCTGCTCGGCCCACACAACGATGCCAGAGGTGGATACCGGTCCGAAGATGGTTTTACCGGCGATTCGCAGGAACCACTGGCGGGTGTCTGTTTTATCGGCGTTCATGGGCGGGGCATGTTGGGGGTGTTGGTTTTCTTCTGGCCTTTGAAAATGCTGCCGTTGGTTTCGCCGATCTTGCGCAGTTCACGCTGGGCCTGCACCTCGAGGTCGGCCAGCGAAAGGGACGCGGCGGTTTTTTTTCCGGTAGGGGGCGATATCGGCGGCAGGGGCGCGTCGGGTTCGGTGACGATGCAGGCATCTTCGGTGGCCGGTTGGTCGGCGGCGGCGAGGGTGGCTGCAAGCTGCTGGGAAATGCGCCTCACGCTCTCGAAGCGGGCGGTGTGCGCCTGGAATCGGGCGGCGTCGGCCGCCTGTTCGCGGCGCGCCTGTTCGGCCTGCGCGCGCGCGGCGGCGGATTCCTGCTCGGCGTGAAGGAGCGATTGCCGGATGAGCCCGGTCTGGCGCTTCGCCTCGTCGGCATCCCGGCGCGCCTGCGCAAGGGCGGCCTCAAGCGATTCGACGCGAGCCTGCAAGGCGTGACCGTCGGTAGCGGCGCCCTGCAGGCGGGCGACATCCGATTCCAAGGCGGCGATCCGCCCCTCCTTTTTGATGCCTTCGGCCTGCAGGCGGTTCTGAGCGGCTTTCAACTCCTGGCGTTCGGCGTCGAATTCGTGGTCGCGCGCCTTGAGGTCGGCCTGCGCCTGGTTCAGCGCGCTCTGGAGGGTTGCCGCGCGCTGGTCGGACGTCTCTGCGCGGGCGAGTGCGTCACGGCGGGCGGCGACGGCGACCAGCAGGTCGGCCTGCTGATGCGCGGGGGCGGGCGCGTCGGCTTGCTCGCGCCGAAAGATGGCGGCGGTGGCCTTGAGCGAACCCTCCCGGATCAATTCGTTCAGGGCATAGCGATGGATCGGCCCATAAAACGTGGCGGGGGAAACTTCGGCAATCCAGTCCATGTCGAGCCCGAGCGTGGTGACGGGCACCCAGTCCGTTCCATTCTGAGACGCCTCGCTGGTCGGGGCGATTCGGCCATCGTGCGCCCAACTCCGCAGGGTATCGTGCGAGGCCGGACCAAAGATCGCGCCCTTCTCAGTGCGGATCGTCCACAGGAAGTCGGCTGCCGGCGTGGATGATTGTGCAGACACGGTTGACACATCTCCGGGTTGGCGGGTTCTCATGCGTTGAACGAAAACAACGGGAGACAGTGTACCGGATTGTTGCCGCGAGCGCAAACGGTTAGATGCGGGCAAAAAAAAGTGAAAAATAACGGCTTGTTTTCCATCGGCAGATGTGATACTTGTAATCGCTTGCCGTCACCAGGCGGCAGACCATTCGGTTCGCCGTATGTGGCATACGGGCAGACGAGCCGACTGCAACACAACCCAAACCAGCAATCACGAGACGGGCGAGAGGCCGGCTGCGTCGTCAGCTCGGCCGGGAAACCGGCGCGACGCATCCTGCGGGCGGCGGTTTCACATGCAGGGCCGGCGGCGCGCCGCAGGCTGGCAGTTACCGTTTCACGGAAAAATCCCAATGGCCAAGCACAAACCCACTACGTTTGCCCCCAAAACCGGAGACATGTATGCCGCGATGGAGGCGGCTTTGCAGCAGCAGAGCAGCACGTTCACGCCGGGCGGAATCGTCAAGGGGACGATTCGCGGCGTGAGTGGAAATCAAGTCTTCATCGACATCGGTTACAAATCCGAAGGCGTCGTCCAGGCCAGCCAGTTCGCCGACATCGCGCAAGTCAAGGTGGGAGACCTCGTTGACGTCCTGCTCGAGCAGCTCGAAGGCGAAGACGGCATGGTGGTGCTCAGCAAGTCCAAAGCGGATGACAAGCTCCGCTGGGAATCGGTGCTGAAGAAGTATACGGAGGGATGCGTCGTCGAGGGTGTCATCACCTCGCGCGTTCGCGGCGGCCTGATTGTGATGATTGACGGCGTCGAGGCGTTTCTCCCCGGGTCCCAAGTGGACATCACGCCGGTTCATGACGCGGAGCCGTACATCAATCAGAAGTATGATTTCAAGGTGATCAAGATCAGCGACGAGCGCCGCAACATCATCGTCTCCCGGCGTGAACTGCTCGAGGACCGCCAGGCCAACAAGAAGCGCGACCTGCTGCTGACGCTGCAGAAGAACCAGATCCGCAAGGGGCGCGTCAAGAACATCACGGAGTTCGGCGCGTTTGTCGATCTGGACGGCTTGGACGGTCTGCTGCACATCACCGACATGAGCTGGGGCCGCATCAAGCACCCCTCCGAGCTGGTGCGCGTGGGCCAGGAGCTCGACGTGATGATTTTGGATGTCGATCTGGATCGCGACCGGGTGTCGCTGGGACTCAAGCAGGCGCAGGCGAACCCGTGGGAGGGGATCGAAAACCGGTATCCGGTCGGCAGCCGCCTGCGTGGCAAGGTGGTCAACCTGATGCCTTATGGCGCGTTCGTCGAGATCGAGCCGGGCATCGAGGGTCTTGTTCACGTCTCGGAATTTTCGTGGACCAAGCGGGTGACGCGCGCCTCGGACATGCTCAACATGGGCGACGAGGTCGACGTGGTCGTGCTGAGCATCAACCGGGCCGATCAGAAGATCGCCCTGGGCATGAGGCAGACCGAGTCCAACCCGTGGGACACCGTGCAGGACCGCTACCCGGTCGGCAGCCGCATCTCGGGCAAGGTGCGCAACTTCACATCATACGGTGCGTTTGTCGAGCTGGAAGAGGGGATCGATGGCATGATCCACGTCTCCGACATCTCGTGGACGCGCAAGATCAATCATCCGAGTGAGATGCTGCAAAAGGGACAGCCCGTAGATGCGGTGGTGCTGGACGTTGATCCTGCCAACCAGCGCATCAGCCTCGGCTTGAAGCAGGCGAGCGACGACCCGTGGAACACGATCGCCGCCCGCTATGTGATCGGCCAGTCGGTCAAGGGCAAGGTCTCCAAGATTGCCTCGTTCGGAGCCTTCATCGAGCTGGAGGACGGTGTGGACGGTCTCGTCCACATCTCGCAGATCAGCGACCAGCATGTCGAGAAGGTCAAGGATGCGCTCAAGGTCGGCCAGAGCGTGGAAGCGCGCATCGTCAAGATCGACCGCGATGAGCGCCGGATCGGTCTGAGCATCAAGGCGATGACCATGGACGAGACCGAGCTGGCCGCAATGGCCAAGGAGCTGAATCAGGTCGATCTGAAGCCGGGCGAGCATCTGGTCGGACTCGCCGCCGCCTTTGACGACGCCTTCGCGCAAAGCGAAGAGTGGCGCCCGGGGGCTGGCGAGTAGCACCGGTTTCCACGTGCAGCACGAACCACCCGTCGCCCGCAGCCCTTGGCTGCGGGCGGCTTGTTTTGGGGCAGAAGGTGACGCATCGGCTTATGCTCCGGACGTTTTTCACGATGCGCTTCGCCAAGAACAGGGTGATAACAAAATAATTTCGACGCTTTTGGGCTTGACCCGTGTTCGTCTTTACTCCACACTAGCCGACACTGTGTACTTTTACAGGCGGGGGTTTCTGTGAACCCGCAGGAAGAACGCGCATGCTGAACAAGTTTTTGAATCTTTTTTCAAACGACATCGGTATTGACCTGGGAACGGCCAATACCCTCGTGTATGTCAAAGATCGCGGGATTGTTCTCCGCGAGCCTTCGGTGGTGGCCATCCAGAAGGGAACCAAGCGCATTCTGGCTGTGGGCGAAGAAGCCAAGCGCATGCTGGGCCGGACGCCCGGAAACATCGAGGCGATACGTCCGATGAAGTCGGGGGTGATCGCCGATTTCGACATCACAGAGGCCATGATTCGGTATTTCATCCGCAAGGTGCATCCTCACAAGCTGGTGAAGCCCCGCGTCATCATTGCGGTGCCCAGCAACATCACCGAGGTGGAGAAGCGCGCGGTGCAGGAGTCTGCCAAGCACGCGGGCGCACGGGAGGTCTTTCTGATCGAGGAGCCGATGGCGGCCGCGATCGGGGTGGGGCTGCCGGTTCAGGAACCGGCGGGCAACATGATCGTGGATATCGGCGGCGGCACGTGTGAAGTCGCGCTGATTTCGTTGGCAGGTATTGTCTGTTCGCGGAGTATTCGGGTCGGCGGCGACGTCATGGACGAATACATCGTGCAGTACATGCGCAGGGTTTATAATCTGATGATTGGGGAGCGAACCGCAGAGGAGATCAAGATTACCATCGGTTCGGCGTATCCGCTCCAAGAGGAAAAGCGGATGGCCGTCAAAGGGCGGGATTTGGTGGCCGGGCTGCCAAAGACACTTCACGTCACGTCGGAGGAGATCCGGGAGGCGTTGCAGGAGCCGATTTCGGCCATTGTCGACGTTATCCGCAACGCGCTGGAGAATTCGCCGCCCGAGTTGTCGTCCGATCTGGTCGACCGCGGCATTGTTCTGGCGGGCGGCAGCGCGCTGTTGCGGGGGTTGGACAAGCTGATCGCGGAGCAGACGGCTTTGCCGGTGACGCTGGCCGACGATCCGCTGAGCGCGGTGGCCGAGGGGACGGGCGTGGTCTTGGGCGAGCTGTCGCTGCTGGCGCGCAGCGTGATGCGCCACAGTTGACGGCGGCGTGGATGTCTTTTTCTTGAGTGCGGGTTGACTTCCCCCCGATTCAGAAGAGCAAGCGGGGCGGATCGGTGAAGCCGAGAAATGTGTGGCTGTTGTTTGCGCTCTCGCTGGTTGTACTACTGGCGGGAGGCGTTCGTGCTTTATTGCGGCCCGCTGCTCGGGAGGCGCTTTCCCCGTATCAGAGGGGCGTTGTTTTTTTACGGCGTCACGTGGTTAACCGTGTGGCCGTCTCGTTCTCCCGGCTCGACCTCGCTGATCGCGTCTCGGAATTGCAGCGCGAGGTGGGCCGATTGCGTCTGGTTGAGGGTGAATTGGAGCGGGTCGCACAGGAAAACAGCCGTTTGCGGGTAATGCTGGCGCTGCCGTCTCAGCCGGGATTTCGGACCGTGGCCTGTCCCATACTGGAACGCGGGGGGGCGGTCGGATGGTGGGGCACATTGGTGATCAGCAGAGGGACCGATCACGGGATTGCCGTGGGTGCCCCGGTGGTGGTTGCGGCCGGGCTGGTGGGGCGTGTGATGGCCGTGTCGGCTCATACCGCCGACGTGTTGCTGATCACCGACTCCAACTTCAAGGTGGCCTGCGAGCTGGAGACCGGGCGGCCGGAGCTGGGGGGCGTGCGCGGTGTGTTAAGCGGGGCGGGCGGCCGTTCGTCCGAGACGCAGATGCTGGAGATGGTCTATGTGGTCGATCCCCTCAGACTTCGCTATCTGAACCGTGTTTTCGAGCCGGCGCCGCGAACGCGTGTGGTGACATCAGGACTCGGCGGCGTTTTTCCGAGGGGTCTGACGGTCGGCTATCTTCTGGAGACGCGCATGACGGCTGACGGCCTCTACCGCGAGGCGTCGGTGATGCCTGCGGCCGACGTCGGGCTGCTCGACGAAGTGATGGTCCTCGTCAGTGAGAAGGGGGGGGCATGAGGCTCGACCTTCCCGTTCTGCTCTCGCTCGCCGTGGTTGCCGCCACGGCGCAAACCCTGCTGCCGGCCACAAGCTGGATGGCGATTAAGCCACCGCTGCTGACCGCCGTCGCCGCCTACTACGCGTTTTCGCGTGAACTGCCGCTGGCGTTGACCGCCGCGCTTTGGATCGGCGCGCTCACCGATGTCTGTTCCGGCCTGTCATTTCCGGTGACTGCGGTCTGGTTGCTCATTCTGTGCGGGGTGATCCGCTCGGTGCGGCGATACCTTTCCGAGAAAGCCTTCTGGCGGGGCATGGCGCTCATGGCGGTTGCGGCGCCGGGTCAGGCGGTCTGGTATGCGGGGGTCGTGGGGGTGTGGAACTGGGAGGAGTGCCTGCGCGGGCTGATCGCCGCCGCTGGTGTGGGCGCGGGGGTCGGATGGGTTGTTTTTTTTGTGTGTCAATGGCTGGACGGATTGGCCGGAAACGTGAAAGGAGCGGAACCGCGTGATAGAGTTCCGTGGCACAACGCAAACGTTTGACGGCTGGCGCATTCCCGTGTTGGGGATCGGATTTGCCATCGGTATCGCCATCTTGGTATGGCGTCTGCACGATGTACAGGTCACGCGGACGTCGGCTTTCGCCGGACGTCAGAACCGCCAGAGCATTCGGCGGGTGCTGCTCCCCAGTCCCCGCGGCCGGATTTATGACCGTCGCGGCGTATGCCTCGCCGACAACCGGCCGAATCCGTGTCTGGCCGTTTTCATGGAAGAGCTGCGCCGTCCCGGTGGCTGGTCGAACACCATCGATGCGGTCGAGGCGCAGCTCGACGCCGTGGCGGCGATCATCGGGCGGCCGCGCACCCTGACCCGCAGCGAGATCGCGACCCATGTGCGCAAGCGGCTGCCGCTGCCGTTGCCGGTCTGGCAGAATGTGGACGACGAGACGTTGGCCCGGTTTGAGGAACGGGTGACCGCCACGCCGGGGGTGGATGTGTATGTGCAGCCGGAACGGGTCTATCCGCAAGGTTCGTTGGCGGCGCATGTGCTCGGTTACGCCGGTCGGGAAAAGCCCGAGCCTATGAACGACGAACGGTATCATTTCATGCTGCTGGGGATGTTCGGGCGCGCGGGGATCGAGGCGCAGTACAACGCCGTGCTAGAGGGAGTGCCGGGGTGCCGGCTGATCCGGGTTGACGTGTCGGGCTATCGGCGTCTGGATCTCGCCGGGACCGATCCCAAGCCGGGGCGGGATGTGAGTCTGACGATCGACACCATTGTGCAGCGGGAACTGGAGCGGTCACTCGCTGGGCAGATCGGGGCGGGTGTGGTGCTGGACGTGCGCAACGGCGATGTGCTGGCGCTGGCGAGCGCGCCGACGTTCGATCCCAATGAGATGACCCCGGCACCGACCCGGGCGCGCTGGGAATCGATTCGGCGCGACCCGGGCGACATTCTATTCAACCGCGCGGTGCAGGGGCGCTACCCTCCGGGGAGCACCTTTAAGGTCATTGTCGGCCTGGCCGCCATGGGTGAAGGCGGCTTCACCATGGCCGACACCTATACGTGCAAGGGGGAATATGAGATGAAGCCGAAGCCGATCCGATGTTCGCATAACGCGCATCACGGGACGGTGGATTTGCGTCTGGCCCTGCAGGTCTCCTGCAACGGGTATTTCTGCCAAACCGCCGCGCAAATCGGTCCCGAGCCGATCCGGCAGATGGCGCGCGAGCTTGGGCTGGGTGCAGTCTCGGGAATTGATCTGCCGGGCGAGTATGCGGGGCTGGTTCCGGACGCGGCCCGGAAGCGGGCGCTTTATCACGATGTGTGGCGCTTGGGCGACACGTGCCTCATGAGCATCGGCCAGGGCGACCTGCTCGTGTCGCCGCTGCAAATGGCCGTGGCGACCGCGGCGATCGCCAACGGCGGCCGGGTGCTGCGCCCCCGAATCATGCAGTCCGAGACCCAGGGTGGCAGCGTGGTCCGAACCATCCGGTGGCGTCCGGAGCAACTTGCCGTCATTCGCCGGGGCATGGAGGATGCGGTGAGCCTCGGCACCGCGCGCCACGTGCTCGGCAGCGCCGTGACTGCGGCAGGCAAGACGGGAACGGCGGAGTACGGGACGGGTTCACGGCTCAAGAAATACGCCTGGATGATCGCCTATGCGCCAGCCGAGAACCCGGCTGTGGCGATGGCCCTTGTGATCGAGGACGCGGCCGATTCGGGCGGAATGGCGGCAGGCCCGATCGTGCGGCGGGTGTTCTCTGCCATCTTCGGTGCGGCCGATCAGACGCCGCCCGAAGAGACAGGAGCGCCCTCGGCACCCACCGCCAACCATCACGCTGCGATCGGAGGGCGCGCATGAACCCCTCCAAGTCGTTCGGTTGGATTGCGCGAATGAATCTGACGCTGCTGGCGTCGATCATCGGCGCGCTGCTGGTGGGTGTGGCGTTTGTGTATAGCGCCTGTTCGATCCGCGAACTCGATGCCTTGCGGCGCCTCTACCTGCTCCATGCGCAGATGGGTGTGATCGGGTTGCTGCTCTGCTTAGGGCTTGCCTACATCAACTATCAGGATATTCTCCGAGCGAGATGGCTTTTTTACGCCGGGACGCTCCTGCTGCTGGTGCTGACGCTGCTGATCGGAGACAAGACGATGGGGGCCAGGCGCTGGGTGGCCGGCGTCCAGCCTTCTGAGCTGGCCAAGCTCGCGACGATTCTGGTTTTGGCCGAATGGCTCGGACGCCGCGAAGCGTCCAAGGGCATCGGCATGTATCTGGGGACGCTGGCTCTGACGGCGGCCCCGATGGCGCTGATTTTTCTGCAGCCCGATCTGGGGACGACGCTGGTCTTTCTGCCGACGGTCTTTGCGATGCTGTTCGTGGCTCGAGTCTCGCCGCGCGCGGTCGGGGTCACGATCGGTGCTGCCGTGCTCGCGATTGTGCTGTTGCTGGGGCTGATCGTGGCCTCGGAAAGCGAGGATGTGCCGCCGCAGACACGCGAGAAAATCCGAAAGATGTTGCCGTTGAGCGCCTATCAGCGCGATCGGCTGGTTGTGTTTTTGTATCCGGATCGCGACCCGTTTGGCCGCGGTTGGAACAAAAGACAGTCTGAAATCGCCGTCGGGTCCGGCGGCCTGTGGGGAAAGGGCTATCTGAAAGGAGATCAGAACCTGTTGGGCTATCTGCCTGCTTCAGTGGCAAGCAACGACTTTATCTTCTCGGTGCTTGCGGAAGAGACAGGGTTTGTAGGATCCATGATTGTGCTGCTGCTAGCCGTCGGCATTCTCTTGCCGACGCTGGCTGTGGCTTATGTGTGTCAGGACGGCGCGGGGCGGTTGCTTTGCGTCGGAGTTGCGATGGTGACGTTCTGTCACCTCTTCGTGAATATCGGCATGACCATCGGGCTGTTGCCCGTGACGGGTGTGCCGCTGCCGTTCATCAGCTCCGGCAGAACCTTTTTATTAACAATGATGACCGCTTACGGACTGGTCCAGAGTGTGGCTGTCCACGGTCGCGAAACAGCGCCGCGTTTCTAGGCGGCGGGGAGAGAGGCATATGGGAGGCTTGGATATCGTGTTCAGTTGGTTTCGGCGGAAGGAGCCGAAGCGTGAAATTATCGTCAATGCCGAAAAACTGGAGACCCGCGTGGCGGTGGTGGAGAACGGCCACATCGAGGAGTTCCAGGTCGAGCATCCGATGGAGGATCGGCTCGTCGGCAGCATCTTCAAGGGGCGCATCCAGAATCTGGAGAATGAGCTTCAGGCGGCGTTTGTGGATGTTGGCCTCAAGAAAAACGCGTTTCTCCACTATTGGGACATGATCCCGGATGACGACGGCCTGCTGGATGAGGACGACGATTCCACCCGCTCGCGCAAGCGGCGCATTTCGAGCGATGAGATCGCCAAGCGCTTCCCGCAGGGTTCCGAAGTGATCGTGCAGGTGACCAAGGGGCCGATTGGCACCAAGGGGCCGCGGGTCTCGGCCAACCTGAGCATCCCGGGGCGGTATCTGGTGATGATGCCCGGATGCAAGCTTCGCGGCGTGTCGCGCAAAATCGGCGACAGCAAGGAACGGCAGCGCCTGAAGCGGATATTGGACCGGTTGCCCATTCCTGCTGAGACCGGGCTGATCGTGCGGACCGCCGGCGCCGGCGCCAGCAAGCGCGCGTTCGTCCGGGACTTGCGCGGGTTGCTGGCGGTGTGGGCCGACCTGGAGAAGAACATCAAGGAGAAGCCCGGACCGTGCTGCGTCTATCAGGAACCCGATCTGATCGAACGGATTGTGCGTGACTGGCTTACGGAGGAAATTGATCGGGTGGTGATTGACGATCCCGAGGACTACGAGCGCATCCGCTCGATGGCCGCTCGGATCTCGCGCCGCGCCAAGGGGATGATCACGCATTACGAGGGGCAGTTGCCCATCTTCGAACATTATGGCGTGGCCCGGCAACTGGATGATGCCTTCCGGCGCAAGGTTGGCCTCAAGTCGGGCGGTCATCTGGTGATCGACGAGACGGAAGCGATGATCGCGATTGACGTGAACACCGGCCGTCACCGGGGCAGAGGGTCACAGGAGGAAACGATCCTGGATGTCAATCTGGAGGCGGTGGAGGAGGTCGCCCGTCAGCTCCGGCTGCGTAACATCGGCGGTCTGGTGGTGGTCGACCTGATCGACATGAAGCCGCGGAAGCATCAGGCCGCTGTGTTCAAGGCGATGAAGGCCGCGCTGAAGCGCGACCGCGCCCGGACCAACGTGCTGCCGATCTCAGAGCTGGGGCTCATGGAGATGACCCGCCAGCGCCAGGAGGAGAGCATCCTCTCTCAGACGTATAGCGACTGCCCCTACTGCAAGGGGCATGGAGTGATCAAGTCGCCGCTCTCGCTCAGTGTCGACATCCAGCGCCAGATCGCGGCCGTGATGCGCAAGAACCGAAAAGATGGGAATCCGTGCGACCTGCAGGTGTTGATCGCTCCGCTCGTGCTTGATCGCCTGCGCTCGACAGACGAGGCGATGCTGGTGCAGCTCCAGGCCAGTTATCCCGGTAAGCTGACCTTCCGATCAGAACCCTACCGGCATCCGGAATCTTTTCAGATTTTAGAGACAAACACAGGCAAAGTCGTGTACTCTATGGGCGATGTGAAGTCTAACTAGTGTCGAAGGGGCGTCAGGTGTGTGGGGAAGCCTTATGAAAAAAACGATTGCGGCAATCATTCTGCTTGCATGGGTTGCGGTCGGGAGCGTCCGGGCACAGCATCGGATGAATGAAGCAGCCAGAAACCTCGGAGTCTTCAATCCGGATGAACCGGTCACCGTGACGGCGCTGAAGCACGATCTGGACAACCAAACGGGCGTCTGGACCGGCATCGGCGATGTGGTGATCAGCAATTCTTCAGTGGTGGTCCGTGCCGACCAGATCAGCCTCAATCAACGGACGGGCGATGTGCAGGCCGTCGGTCATGTCCGGATGGTGCGCCCCGGCTTCGGCGAGTGGACGGGCGAGCGGATGGTCTTCAACCACCGGACCGGCGCGGGCCTCACCGACGCCAGCCAGGTCAAGGCCGGCCGTTTCACCGTTCTGGCTGAAAGCAGCGAGCGGCAGCCCGACGGCACGGTCGTGTTTCGCGAGGTCAAGATGACCACCTGCACGAATGCGCCGGGTTTCTGGCACTGGCATCTGGCGACCGGGAATGTCAGCTATCAGCCCAATCGCTACTTGTCCGCCCGGCACGGATCGGTCTGGTTCATGGGCGTGCCGATCGCCTATGTCCCGTATTGGTACCGCGACCTCGACTCGCACTATGGTGTGCGGCTCATGCCGGGATATACTTCGGATTGGGGCGTGTTTGCCCTCGGCCGCTATGTGTATCCCTATCTGAGCGCCCCGGATGGCGTGGATGTGACGGGGCAGGCACGGTTTGACTACCGAAGCAAGCGGGGATTGGGCCTTGGTCATGATTTCACGTGGGACTGGGGCGCGCTCGGCAAAGGCCAGATCGAGCTCTATTATGCCGATGACCGCGATCCCGATGAACGGCGCGCCTTCCCCACGACGTTTACCGATAATGATCGTTACCGCATCGCCGTGGAACATGAGGCCGATCTGACGGATAAGGATCGCGTCTTCGTGAAAGGCCAGCTGCTGAGTGACGCTGAGATGCTGAAAACATTCTTCCCGTCGGAACACCGGCGTTCCGTCCAGCCGGACAACGCGCTGTCCTATACGCATCGCGAAGCCGATGGCGCAGGCGGCGTGACAGTCTCAGGACCGTTGGATGATTTCTACGACGGCGTGCAGCGCCTGCCCGAGGCTTGGCTGAACATCATGCCGCAGCTGCTGTTCCCCGGACTCTATTACGAGTCGCAGACCCGCGCCGGCTATCTGCGGAGGCAGACGTCGCCTCGCGATCCGATCATGGTGGGGCCGAGGCCGCCCGAGTACGCCACGTTCCGTGCCGACACCGCCCAACGCCTCTCGCTTCCGTTCTGGGTTGAGGATCTGGTGCGGGTCGTGCCGAGAGCCCGCTACCACGGAACCTATTACAACCAGTCACAGGTCTCGGATGCTGGGGGGGTGCGCAATCTTTTTGAGCTGGGGGCCGAGGCGTCGGTGAAGGGCACGGGCACGCTCGGGATCTACCGGCATGTGGTCGAGCCGTATCTGGACTACAGTTGGATGCCTCGCCCGCAATCGCTGGAGGACGGCGAACCGTATCGGTTCGACCGTTATGACGCAGTGCGCGAATGGCGGGACCTGTTCGGATTTGACGGGCTGCCGTCGTCACGGCAATGGCATGGCGTCCGCTTTGGCGTGCGCAACGCCTTGCAGGAGCGCGATCCCGATGGGCTGAACCGGACGGTTGTCGAGTCGGACCTCTACTCGGCCTACTCGCTCGGCACCGAGGGCGAGCCTCAGGGCATGCAGATCGTTGGCGGTCTGCTTCAGGTGACCCCGAGGAAGAACCTCCGGTTCCGCTCAGAGGTCGAGGTGGATGCCCAAGACCACGAGCTGCGTCTGGCCGATAATGCGCTTTTCTGGCGCACACACAACTGGGAATTGAGCGGCGGACAACTCTTTCGCAAGAGCCTGGCGATCGACCCGTTTGGAATATGGGCCCGGGAGCCGACCGCGCATGTCCTCTACGGCGGCGTCAAACACATCTTCAACACCGTGTGGTCGGTCGGCACCGACGTCCGCTACGAATGCGAGCTGGGGCGGCTGCAGGAGATCTCTGGGTATGTCGAGTACAGTCTGGACTGTCTCGCGTTCCAGCTCCGGACCGGCTATGAGCCGGGCTGGACCGACGTCGCCGGCGTGACCAGCGATCCGAATTTCAAGATTGGACTGGTACTCAGGCTGATCGGCGTTGAAAATCGCTTCGGCTTGTCGGATGTGAACGAAGACTTTGGCTTCTGATGGTCGGCACCGGCTCAGAACAGCGTGCGGAGGAAGGCGGGCGGCTTGCAGGGACGGCGCGTGTCGCGATCCATGAAGGCCAGCACGGTGAACCCGGTCGCGAGCTGAGCTCCGTCCTGTCCGAGGATCGTGTAATTGAAGCGCATGCGAGCGGTCGGCCGGTCGCGGATCTCCACGCGGACGGTCAGCACGTCATCGTACCGCGCCGGATGGTGATAGATGATGCCCGCCTCGACCACGGGCATCATCACGCCCGTCTCTTCAATGTCCCGGTACGAATGGCCGAGGGCGCGGAGCGCTCCGGTTCGCGCAACCTCGAAGTAGGCGATGTAGGCGCCATGCCAGACGACGCCCATCTGATCGGTCTCGCCATAGCGAACGCGAATAGTCTCGTCGTGTGTAAAGGGGCGCATGGGGGTGTCAGTGTTTCACCGCGACCGTGGCGCCGGCGGGCTGGCCAATGGCGGCCAGAAGCGCGCGGAACCAGGGCGTGGCGATGTCAAACGGCTTGCCGCCCTTGATCCTGTGGAACTCGCAGGCGCGGAGTTCGCCACCTCGGTCTTCGTCCTCGCCGACCACGCCCCCCAATCCGTTCAAGGCGCAATCGACCGCCTGATAGGCACAACGCTTGATCAATTCAAGGTCGGCGGCGTTCGGCGCGGCGGCTCGGCTGAAGTAGCCGCTCTTCTGAACCATCGTCTTTTCCGCGCCGAGCATGTCGCCAAACTGCTTGGCAAACCAGCCGCCCACGTTTACCTTGTCGAGCCGCGGATGACCGAAAGCGTCGCGGGGCACTTCTTCGCCCTTGGCTTCCAGCTCGGCGATGATCGCCTCGACGCACGCCCCTTCTGAGACGAAGATGTTCACGCAGTCGTGCCGGTCCATCACCGTGCGCAGACGGGCCGCTTCGGCTTTCGCGTCAAAGGCCATTTCGGGGACGTAGACGGCGTGAACTTCCTCGCGAGCGCGTGACAGACCGAACGCGGGAAGGTAGTGGAATCCTTCCGTCAGCGTGCGGTAGGCCGCCGCGGTTGCGGCCGTGAGCCAGCCGCAATTGCGCCCCATGACCTCATGGATGATGAGCATGCGTGGGTTGGCGGTGTTCTCCTTGACGACGTTGGCGAAAAAACGCGCGCCCTCTTCTGCAGCCGTCCAGGCACCCAGGCTCTGCCGAATCGGGTACACGTCGTTGTCAATCGTCTTGGGCAGGCCGACCACAGTCAAGCCGTACTGGTGCCGCGCGAGGTAGGCGGCAAGATCAGCCGCAGCCGTGTTGGTGTCGTCACCGCCGATGGTATGCAGCACATCCACGCCATCTTTCACAAGTTGGTCGGCCGCGACCTGCTGCGGATCCTGTCCCGTCTTCACCAGGCCGCGCTTGATGCAATCTTTGACATTGGTCAGTTTCACCCGGCTGTTTCCGAGCGGACTGCCGCCGTGCTCAGTCAACACGCGGGCGTTTTTGCGCACATCAGGCGTGACGGCGAGGCTCTCGCCTTTGAGCAGCCCCATATAGCCGTTGATGTAGCCGATGATTTCCACATCAGGCGCGACCTGTGTGTAGCGTTCAATCAAGAAACCGATTGTCGAACTCAGGCAGGGAGCCAGGCCCCCGGCGGTGAGAATGCCTACTTTTTTTACAGCCATAGCCAATACTCCTGTTGAATGGGGGGAACTCGGGCCGGGACGTTTCGGCGAAACGTCCCGACCCTGCCGTCACTTGCGTTTCGGCCATAATCGCGTCACGCCTGCGGCGTCTCGCTGGGTGTGGATGGGGCTGGCGCCGGGACGACTTCCGGGGCCGCGTCAACCTTCGGCTCAGGCAGAGGCTTCGGGGTCGCCGGCGCGGCGGCGGGCGCGGGCCGGGGTGGCTTGGGCGCGGCCGGTTGCGCGGATTTTCCCGATGCGGGTTTCGCCGGACGCGGCACCAGCATGCAGCCCAAGACGCGGCCCAGCAGGCGCGGTTGCTGCTCCAGCATGGCGATATCATCAACCGCCTTGATCACCCGTTGCACGACCAGCACGCCGAGTTCCTTGTGCGCGTTCTCACGACCGCGGTACTGGAGGGTGACCTTGACCTTGTGCCCGTCGCCGAGAAAATCGCGAATGTGCCGCAGCTTGGTTTGAAGATCGTTGTCCTCCACGCCGGAGTGAAACTTCACTTCCTTGATCTGCACGCGGGTGGCGTTCTTGCGTCCCTGCTTCTGCCGGATGCTCTCCTCGTAGCGGAACTTGCCGAAATCCATGATCTTGCACACGGGCGGTTCGGCGTTGGGAGAGATTTCAACAAGATCCATCCCTTGCTGGTCCGCAAGTCGCTGCGCTTCGCGCGTCTGAACGACGCCCAGCATCTCGCCATTGGGGCCGACGAGGCGCACATTGGGCACGCGGATTTTGAAGTTGGTTCTGATAAACGAGGCGATAACGGACCTCCTGATGTTGTGCGGGTATTTCCCGCGTGGGTTTAGGCGTTGAGTTCGCTGCGGATCAGATCGATGAAGGCGGCCACGGGCATCGCACCCTGGTCGCCACCCTCGCGGCGGCGCACCGCGACGGCTCCAGCCTCCGCTTCACGGCCGCCAACAACCGCCATGATGGGCACCTTGTCCATTTGGGCGCGGCGGATCTTGGCTCCGATCTTCTCGGAGTTCGCATCCACCGTCACGCGAATGTCGGCGGCGCGCAGACGGGCGGCCACGTCGTTCGCGAAATCCAACTGCTTATCAGTGATCGGCAGCATCCGCACCTGCTCAGGAGCCAGCCAGAGCGGGAATGCGCCCGCATAGTGCTCGATCAGGATGCCGAAGAAGCGCTCGAGGCTGCCCAGCAGCGCCCGGTGCACCATGTAGGGCTGGTGCTCCTTGCCGTCCTCGCCGATGTAGGTGAGGTCGAACCGTTCGGGCAGGTTGAAGTCGAATTGCACGGTGCCGAGCTGCCAGGGCCGCCCCAAGGCGTCGCGAATCTTCAAATCGATCTTCGGCCCGTAGAAGGCGCCGCCGCCCGCGTCCACCGTGTAGGACAGATTTTCAGCCTGAAGGGCGTTTTCCAGCGAACGAGTGGCCTGCTCCCACCGTTCGGGGAGGCCGACCGCCTTCTCCGGGCGCGTGGAGAGGAATGCCGTGATATCGGTGAATCCGAACTTGCGTAAAATGCCCAGGGCAAACACGACGGTGCGCCGCACTTCGCCCTCGATCTGATCCGGCGTGCAGAAGATGTGCGCGTCGTCCTGGGTGAAGCCGCGCACGCGCAACAGGCCGTGGCGGACGCCCTCCTTCTCAAAGCGATAGACGGTGCCGAGCTCGGCCCAGCGCAGGGGCAGGTCGCGGTAGGAGTAGCGCCGGGTCTTGTAGATCTGGATGTGGAAGGGGCAGTTCATGGGCCTGACAAAGTACGGCTCGACCGACTCGTCCTTGCCGCCCTCGTCTTCGGTAATCGACATGCTCGGAAACATGCTGTCACGGTAAAAACCGAGGTGCCCCGATGTGTCCCACAGTTTGGCCCGGCCGACATGCGGCGTGAAGACCATCTCGTAACCGGCGCGGAAATGCTCGCGGCGCCAGAAGTCCTCGATCGCCACGCGGATCCGACCCCCCTTGGGATGCCAGTGGGCCAGCCCGGGGCCGACGTCTTCGCTGATGCTGTACAGATCCAGTTCGCGGCCGAGGCGGCGATGGTCGCGCTTCTTGGCCTCCTCGATGCGAGCGAGCTCGGCGTCCAGATCAGCCTGCGTCGCAGCCGTCATTCCGTAGAGCCGCTGCAACATCGGGTTGGTCTCTTTGCCGCGATAGTAAGAGCCCGCGACCGAGAGGATCTTGAAGGCACCCAGTTCGCCCGTGCGGGCCGCATGCGGGCCGCGACAGAGATCCAGGAACTCGCCGCAACGGTAGAGCGAAATCGTCTCGCCAGCCGGAATGTCGGCCAAGCGTTCGAGCTTGTAGGTCTGACCGGCCAGCAGGGCCACCGCCTCGCTGCGGGATACCTCCAGTCGCTCGAAGGGAATGTTTTCGCGAACCAGCTTCGCCATTTCCGCCTCGATCGCGGGGAAATCATCGGGCGTCAACCGGTGAGCCAGATCGAAGTCATAATAAAAGCCGTCGTCCGTCGCCGGGCCGATGTCGAACAACACCGGGCCGAACAGTCTGCCGACCGCCGCCGCCATTACATGCGCCGTGCTGTGGCGCAGCATCTCAAGTGCTAACACGTGGATTCAAACTCCTCTCGCGCCGGGGATCATGCCTATGACCGCCGCTCACGCTGAAAACGAATGACGTGTATAATAAAGGCTTGCGCAGGGCGCGTCAATCACGGACATGAGCAAGGCCACGCCCTTACACGTCAATCCGGATGATCTTGCGGATGAGCAGGCCGCCGCAGACGAGCATGATGATGACGGCAACGATGCTGATGATGCCGCCGCGGGATTGGTAGAAGGGAAGCATCATTCCCGGCTTGATGACCGTCAGGATGATCGCGAGCGCGATGGGCATGGTGCCGACGATGATCCCCTGCAGGCGGCCCTGGGCGGTGAGGGTGCGGACGCGGTTCTCGATGCGCATCCGCTCGCGGATGGTCAGGGCGATGCGGTCAAAGACCTCGGTGAGGTTGCCGCCCGTCTTGCGGGCGATGTCGATGGTGGTGATGACCAGATTGAGGTCTTCACTGCCCACCCGCTGTTCCATGCTCTGCATCGCCTCGTTGAACCCCATGCCGAGTCGGATCTGCTGCTGCATCACCTCGAACTCCTGGGCAATCGGGTTCTCGCCATTCTGAACCACGGTTTCGAAGGACTGGTTGATGCTGAAACCGGCGCGAAGGGCGTTGCTCATGTGGGAGAGGGCGTCGACGAGCTGGACGTTGAACCGGCGGCGACGGCGCGCGCGCAAGATGACGAGCAGATGATTCGGCGCGAAAAGCGCGGCCAAGCCACCGGATAGCCCGAACGCCAGCCCCAGAAGTGTCATCGGGATGTTGGCCGGGTTGAAGAAGGCGGCGTTGATGAGAACAAAGACAGCCGTGGCGCAGGCCCAGCCGATCTCGCTCAGGCGGCGCGGCGGGATAAAGAGGAAAAGATCCTCGAACTTGCGGGCGGTTTGTTCGGAATAGGTGCCCGAATAGACCTGCGCGCCGGTGCCGAAGGCCCGGAGCAAAACAAACGCGAGCCCGCCAAAACTCAGGGCAAAAAGCCCGCAACCAGCGATGGCCAGCAGGGTCGTTTCGCTCATGACTCACCCCCGCCGCGGGCGTCCGGTTGGAAAATCGCCGGGTCGAGCTTCAGGCCGCGCGCCTTGAGCTGCTCGAAGAAGGTGGGAACCGATCCGGTCGGTCGGTGACGGCCGATGACCTTGCCGTCACCGTCGATCCCCGTCTGGCTGAAGGCAAAGATTTCCTGCATGACGATCTGGGCGCCCTCGAGGCCGACGACTTCGGTGATGGAGGTGACTTTGCGGCTGCCGTCACTCATGCGCGAGATCTGGACGATAACATCGACCGCCGAGGCGATTTGTTCACGGATGGCGCGCGAGGGGAGATCCATGCCCGCCATGAGCACAAGGGTCTCGAGACGCGAGATCACGTCGCGCGGCGAGTTGGCATGCACCGTGGTGAGCGAGCCGTCATGCCCCGTGTTCATCGCCTGGAGCATGTCGAGCGCCTCGCCGCCGCGACATTCGCCCACGATGATCCGGTCGGGCCTCATGCGCAGGGCGTTGCGGACCAGGTCTCGGATGATAACCGCGCCACGGCCCTCGATGTTCGGCGGTCGCGACTCGAGCCGAACCACGTGAGGCTGGACGAGGCGCAGTTCCGCCGCATCTTCAACGGTGATGATCCGGTCCTCTTCCGGGATGAAGGCGCTGAGTGTGTTGAGAAGCGTCGTCTTGCCCGAGCCGGTGCCGCCGGAGACAATGATGTTCTTGCGCAGCAGGACGCAGATGCGGAGCAGATCAACCATCGGCTGACTCCACGAGCCGAAGCGGATGAGATCCTGATCGGTAAAGGCGATTTTTGAAAATTTCCGAATGGTGATGCACGGGCCCGAGAGGGAGAGGGGGTGGATGATCGCATTGACGCGCGAGCCATCGGGAAGGCGGGCGTCGACATAGGGCTGGCTCTCGTCGATGCGTCGGCCGATCGGCGAGACGATCCTTTCGATGATGGCCAGCACCGACGCGTCATCCATGAAGGTGTCTCCCGTCAATTCAACCCTGCCGCCGCGTTCGACGTAGATCTGCTGCGGGCCGTTGACCATGATTTCGGTGACGGAGTCGTCCTCCAAAAAATCATCCAATGGGCCGAAGCCCATGGCCTCGTTGTAAATCTCACGGGCGAGCCGGGCGGGGTCGAGACCGGTCGGGAGGCGCTGTTTCTCCTGGATCTCGCGAATAATGGCGTCGAGGGTTTCGCGGGTCCGTTTTTGAAGCTCCTCGGTGTTGACGCGCGAGTTGGTCAGCCGTTTGAGGTCGATCCGCTGCAGGACTTCACGGTGAATCTGGTTTTTGACTTCGCGGCGGATCGCCGCCTGTGGATCGGCGAGCGAAGCCGGGCGAGATGCGGGCGCGCTCGTGATCGGTTCAGGCATGGTCGAGGCGGACGGGGCCTGGAAGCGTGGCGGTGGCGGGAAGGGCGCGCGGGGCGCTCCAACCGCCACGACGGCGGGAAGCGTGAGGGAGAGGGTGTAGGGGCCGGCCACGATGGAGTGAGTGGCCGAGGTGAGGGGGCGGCACCCGTGGAGCAGGGCACCGTCGAGGTGGGTCCCGTTGCTGGAATCGAGATCCTCGATGGTCGACCCTTCAGGAGAGAGCGTCAGAACGGCATGACGCTCGCTGACGTCGGGAGAGCGGAGGCGGATGCCGCACCCTTCGCCGCGACCGATCAGGTAGACCCCGGGCTGGAGGTCGAAAGCAGCCGGCGGCTGGTCAGGGCGGACAATGGTGAGCTTGAAAGTCATGGGTCAGGCGGAACGAGTCAGTGGGTGCGTTTGTGCAGGAGTTCCTGACGGGCGATGTTGAGCGTCTTGATCGCCTCCTGAATGTGATCGAAGTTGACGCGCGGGGGGTCGTTCTCGACGGCGACGTCAGAGGAGTTGCGCAGGGCCAGCACGAGTCGCCCCTTGATCTGTTCGGCGAAGACGAGCATCTCGGCCTCGCGGGGGGTTACGGACAGGGTGACGGTGCTGTAGGATCCTGACCGGCTGGCGGAACTGAAGGTTTTTGCGGTTTCGCGGCCCGTGGCGAGAATGGTGACGTTTTGGAGTACGGTGAGCGTCACCAATTCCAATTCGAGCGGATTGCGCGCAGAGGGAAAACTGAAGGTTCCGAGCACGTCGACCCGGTCATTGGGGCGGACCATGCCGCTGACCGACGAGGAGCCGCTGACGTTGATCGAGAGGGCGCGCATCTGGTTAGGGATGTCGTCGGCCATGCCGCGCGAGCCGGGTGCGCCGCCTTCGAGGTCACTCCAGAAGATGGGGGAGAGATGTTCGAGCAGGCGCATCGTTTTGCGCCCGAACAGGAACTGCGCGTCTTCGCTGAGAACCGCATGCCCGCGGACGGCGCTCTCCGGAACGGCGCTTACGCCGAGGTCTGTGTGTTGCAGCACGGTCCCTGCGGGGAGGTCGCGCTTGACCACCACGATATTGATCATCCGCTGGGAGCGCTTGAAGTCGGCGATCATTCGGGCGACCTCTCTGTCCTTGGCGTTGAGATACTGCTTGGTGAACAGAGCGGCCAGGATGCCGATGACGACGGAGATGATCAAAATCAGTTTTTGTTTCATAGCGGCTGTTCCGATGCTGAATGGGACGGGGAGAGTTTACTGCGATTTCCCGATGCGTTGCAAGAGCGTAATGCGGGTGACGCCTGGGATGTCGTCTGGCTGCGACAGTACGGCGCAGGTGGCCTGACGGCGCTGATACAGCGCAAACGAGCGGGTCGGCGGAGCGGCAAGTGCCCATCCGGCCGCGATCATCAGGCCGCTCATTTCTCGCGCGGCTGCTTCGGGGTGGCTGGGGACGGTGGCCGTGACGAGGGTGGCGCGGGTGGCGGCGAGGGTGGCGGTGAAGGTCAATTCCGCGTTTGCCGGACGCGGGAGGTCGGGCCAGATCGGTTCCGTGGCGCGATGCGTCCGCGGAGGCTTCTGGGTGATCAGGATGGCGAGGGTTTTGTCAATGTGCGCCGGGAGTATGAGGAGGTGAAGCAGATCCGATCCGGCCGCCCCCGTGATCAAAAGCGCGTCGGCGGCGGATTGCGGCGGGGCGATCCCGAGCGCGCGAGACAAATCGGCGGCACGCTCGGCCGGGGATCCGGAGAACCCGAAGGCGGTGATCTCGGCCGGTTCGCCGTTGACTGTGGCATCCGACCGGTAGACCGCTTCTCCGCCGATGGTGGAGAGGCGATCAGCGGCGCTGCCGCCGAGGGTGCGGAAGACATCGGCCAGCAGCGCCGTGGCGGCGGCGGCAGCGGCAATCACCAGCAACAGCGGACGTGCCCGGCGCATCAGTAGAGACCTCCTAAAAGCGGCATCCAGACGGTGTGCCGGACGGTGACGGTGGGCAGATCGAAGATGAAGGTGCGTACGGCGGGGTCGACGTCGACAGTTACCGGAAGCGTTGACGATTTGATCAGGGCCAATTCGGTGGTCGGCTCTGACGGTTCATGCATCATACGCATGGGGGCATCACGCGAGAGCGGATCCAGGAGATCCCAATCCGCCGAGTTGGTGACGGAACGATCAGCGATGGTGGTGAGGGTTTGCGGCGGCCCCGTAATCGGGGTGTCGTCATCCGTGTGGCGGATATCGTCAGCCCCGTCGTCCCAGGTGAAGACATACTCTGGAGTCTCGATGGTTCCACTCCCTATCAGCGCCTGCTCGCCAACCGCTCCGCGAACAGTCGTGGTCAGACTCCGATGGGCGTTGGAAACGTAAAAAAACTGGATGCCGCCGGCGAGGATCATGACGATGACGACGATCCCAATGATCAACTCGACGAAGGCCTGTCCCTGACGGGGTTTAGTGTCCACGGCGCGTTCCTCCACCCGGGTTGCCGGGTCCCGGTCCGTTGGGTGGGACGACGGTGCACGCGGCGCTGTTGGTACTGAGCCACGCGGCGCCAAAAGAGCGGAAAGCCTCGTCCTCCCAGATCGTCAGTGCCGCGCAATACCCGCACCCCGGTTCGGTTGTGCCGGTGGCGACGTAAATCGGCAGATGTTCAATGAGGTGGCGGCGCCAGTCAATATCGAAAAACCCGTCACTGCCAGCCGATGCGGCGTCGATCGGAATGAGACGGATATCGTGGTAGGCGGGCAAAACGAGTGACCAGGCATCGGGGCGAATACGCTCGCCGTCGGTCTCCAGATAGCCGAAGGGCTTGGCGGCGGCGGTCCACAGAACGGTGTCGATGCGGTTTGAGCCGTCCAGACCGGGGGTCAGCCGGGAGACGACGGTTTCGACGCGGACCACGGCATCGGCGCCGCTGTAATCATACTGCGGCAGAACCGGTCCGGTGATCGGGAAACGGTTGGGATCCTCCCGGTTCATCGTTGCCCAAGTGCCCCAGCGGCCGGGGTTGTAGGCATACCACGACTGTGCGGTTTGGGTCGCCTGAGTGGTGATCAGCGTGGGGTCGAGACCGGCTTGCGCGGCGAGGATCGAGAGGGAGGGGGTGTCGACAACCTGATCCAAAATGAACGACGCCCGGTTTAGATGGAGGGGGAAGAATTCGGCGTTCTCAAAGTTGCGCGTGGTGGTGTCGGGAAGCGGCGCCCAGAAGGTGTGATCGGTATAATTGGTTAGGAGATCCGGGTAGTTGTGGTAAAACCAGCACCAATTCCTGCTGATGACGGCTTCGTAGAACGCCCGCTCGTGGAGGATGTGCCCGCCGATAGCGTCGGTGAACAATTGAGCATTGTCCGGGCCGGCGGCGATGCCGTCGTCGGCGATTGCTTTGAGCATGTCGGCGTAGTCCGTCCAGGCGCCAAGATAGGGTTCGGGAAACAGCATCTCCCCGCCGATGAGAGTGGTGTACGAGTCGCGCACGGTGTTGGCGTGATCCTGAACGACCTCCGTGTAGTTGGAGTTGGCATAGACGCCGTTGAGTTTCGCGGCTTGCTGAGAGGCGGCGAAGCCGGCCATGGGACCGGTAAAGCAGAGGCGAGCCTGCATGTTAGCGAGGGCGTCGTCGGCCGCATCATTTCCGGCGCTGATGGCGAGTGCGCGCAGCAGGTTGGCCTCGCCGATCAGATTGAGCGTGGACCCCTGCCAGCGGGCGGCGGCCAGAACAGAGGCGTCACCCGCGTCCTGACTCTTGCCCTTCATGAAGACGATGCGGCGGATGTCAACGGACCACAGCACCATGAAGGCCAGCACGACGAGCGCCATCAGAAGAAAGATGGCGATCTGGCCGGTTCGGCGGGCGGCGGCTGGTGGCGGCTGTGCAGACATGGGTGTCAATAATCCTGATCATCGAGGTAGAGCGAGTAATGATTTTCGATATCGGCGGACCCTTCCAAGTTCAGGGTCTCAGCCTCGCGTCCGTCCAGAATGCCGCCCCCGCCGCGAACGACGGAAACGAGCATGTCCAGCGGCTGGCGGACGCGAGCACGGATGGTGGCGGAAACGCCAGAGTCCCACACGCCCGTATAATAAAGCGACACGTCGTCCCAGCGCTCATAATCCAGAATGGCTTCGGCCCACTCCTGCCAGGGTGAATAGAGATAATCGGGAATACGGGCCAGCTCGATTCCGACCTTGGGTGATGTGGGCGTGGACGTGAGCGCCATGTCCCAGACCTCGCCCGGGGTCATCAACCGCCACGAGCCATTCAGAATGGGGTCGTCATCGACAACAATATCGTTTGGCACCAGCAGTCTCCCCGCATTGGGGATCGCCGCCACGCGCATCGCCTTGTGCACCATCCACTGGTTGAAACCGACCGTCCGCGCCCGCGCCGCCCGCGCCGCGGCGTGATCCAGAACGTCGCGCGAAGCGAACCCCAGGCAGAGTTGGAAAAACAGAAAGAAGAGGAGGCAGATAAAAATAAGCGCCACACACGACTCCACCATCGCCTGCCCGCACCGGCGGCGACATGCGCCAACAGCCTTCTCGGCCCCCCTTGACATGTTATCCGCTCCCGTCTAGGGCGAACCAACAGTCCCGTCAGCGTTGAGGTCCTGTACCGGATTATCACTCAGGGAGTCATACGCGGTCACCGCCTCTCCACCGACTTCTTGATCCAAGGCTGATGTCGCACCCGCAGTCTTCTTGCCAATGGCCTTGCCAAACTTGGAGAAGAGCGCGATCAGGGTGATGGCAATCAAGACGACAATGATGATATACTCCACCATCGTCTGGCCTTTTCGTGAGGACATGCGCATACGCGCTCCTTTCCGCCTGTCGGCGGGTGTGGTGTGTTCATGGGTAGTCGGACCCAACAAGGTCCATAACCCGGTTTGATTGCTGCCGCAACGCGTACATGAGCACAGCCAACGCGCTGAGCGCGGCGAACAGCGAAACAAATACGATAATGTATTCGACCATCGCCTGTCCGCAACGCCGTGACCGTATCGGCCTGTGCATCCATCCACGCATCAGCATTATCAACGGCCCAACCATGTGAACATTGTAATGCAGGCGGCCTGGTTAAGCAACCACAATTATTGGCCACAATTATTGGCCGGCGGACTGCGGTTCGGACTGTCGGTTCGGACTCGCGCCCGGTCGATGAACGTGATACAATGAAAGCACTTTTATCATGCAGGGGGGCGTGACCATGAGCGAGACGATCCATTCGGTCCAGGGCCTGGAGGTCCTGGATTCGCGCGGCAATCCGACGGTGCGGGTGTGCGTGACGCTCCAAGGGGGCGCCCGGGCGGCGGCCGCCGTGCCCTCGGGCGCCTCGACGGGGGTGAACGAGGCGGTGGAATTGCGCGACGGCGACCCGGCGCGCTACGGCGGCAAGGGGGTGCGACAGGCGGTCGGCGCTGTCAATACCGTGCTGGCGCCGCTGCTCAAAGGACGTTGCGCCGCGGACCAGGCGGAGATCGACCGGCTGATGATCGCGTGCGACGGCACGCCGAACAAGGCCCGTTTGGGCGCGAACGCGATCCTCGGCGTCTCAATGGCCGTCGCCCGCGCGGCGGCGCTGGCGGCGGGCCAGCCCCTCTATCGCTGGCTGGGCGGCGGCGCGGCGGCGCGGCTGCCGGTGCCGATGATGAATATTCTCAACGGCGGCAAGCACGCCGACACCTGTGTTGATTTCCAGGAGTTCATGGTGATGCCGGTGGGCGCCCCAACCTTCGCCGAGGCGCTCCGCTGCGGCGCCGAGGTCTTCCATGCGCTGAAAACGCTGCTGCTCCGCCACGGGTACGCCACCGGCGTGGGCGACGAGGGCGGCTTCGCGCCCAGTCTGAAATCGAACGAGGAGGCGTGCGAGTTGATCGTCGCCGCCATCGCCGCCGCCGGCTATGCCCCGGGCCGCGATGCGGCGATCGCCCTCGACCCCGCCGCCAGTTCCTTCGCCTCGAACGGGGCGTACCATCTGGCCAAGTCGGGGCAGGGGACCCTGAGCCGCGCCGGGATGATCGCCCTCTACCGCGACTGGACCGCCCGGTTTCCCATCGTCTCGATCGAGGATGGGCTGGATGAGAACGACTGGGAGGGGTTCCGCGCGCTGACCGCCGCCATCGGCGGAGCCGTGCAGATCGTCGGCGATGATCTCTACGTCACCAACCCCCGCTTCATCGCCCGCGGCATCCGCGAACGAGCGTCCAATGCCGTGCTCATTAAACTCAATCAGATCGGCACCGTCACCGAAACACTGGAGGCGGTCCGCCTGTGCCGCGAGGCCGGCTGGGGTGCCATCATCTCGCACCGTTCGGGGGAGACGGAGGACACCTTCATCGCCGATCTCGCCGTGGCCATGGGCTGCGGCCAGATCAAAACCGGCTCGGTCTGCCGCGGCGAACGGACCGCCAAATACAACCGGCTCCTGGAGATCGAGGCCGAGCTCGGCGGGGCGGCTGAGTTTTCAAACCCGCTGGCAACCCGTCAGGGCGGCGGCTGACCGGTCAGGACAGCGCGGATCTGATCGGCCGCAGCGAGAATGCGCGGACCGGGCCGGCAGACGATGTCGGGGTCGAAGGCGTCGTAGACGTGACCGTCCTTGATGGCTTGGAGCGTCCGCCAGCCCGTCATGCCGCGCAGACGGCCGAGGGTCTTGCCAGAGGGGTCCGCGCCAAAAGAGAGGATGACGTCGGGATTCTGACGCAACACCCATTCTTCGGAGACGGCGAAATAGTCCCGGTCGATTTCGGAGGTGATGACGCGGCCGCCGGCGAGGGTCACCAGGTCGGCGATGAACGAAGGCCGACCGACCGTCATCAGCGGCTCCCACCAGACAAGCACGAGCACCGATGGCGGCGTGGCGGAGCGGCCTTCCGCATCGCGACGACGCGCCGCCACGCCGGCGCGGATCTCGTCCGCGAGGTGGACCGCCTCGTTGGTGCGGCCTGAAATGCGCCCGACCGCCAGCACCGCATCCGGAATGTCGTCGAGGCGCGCGCAGGGGATTCGCTCGCTGCTCCAGCCGATCCGAGTGAAAAGCTGGGACAGGGACGGATCCTCGATATCCACGCTCAAGATGTGGGTCGGCTTTTGAGCGGCCAGGGCCTCAATGGAGGGTTTGCCAAAGCCGCCAACCACCGGCACGGCTGCGGCCTCGGGCGGGTAGTTGCAGACATCGGTGCGGCCAACGACGCAACCGTCGGCCCCGATGGCGAAGAGTATCTCGGTCAGCGACGGCGCGAGCGAGACAATTCGCGGGGTGCGGCCGTCGCTCCCGGATTCCGCAACCGGCGTCCGTGGCCGACAGGCCGCAAACCCCAGCAACGCCACAAGCGGCGCCAGCCGAATGAAGCGGGATCGAGAAAGGTGTGAAAAAAGGCTGTTCATGGAATAGGTGCGCGTGCGGGTGTAGGGTATACCACCCGCCTCGCAGCGGTCAAGGAAACGCAGTGAAAAGATTCGGGAACAAAAACCGCGCCACCCGCGTCTAAACAAAGCGTGCGGCATGATGGGCATGCGGCAACAGGAGATGGACAATTCCGCCGGAGCGGCGTATGCTGTCTCCCATGGAGAGTAGAATAATGAGCGTCAGCTCCAATAACCCCCCCGCGAGGGACGTATCAGGAACGAGGCATCGTGTGACACGAGGAGTTCAATCATGAGAAATCATTCCCTATTCCAGTCTTCCGCCGGGCTCGCGCTGATTGCGGCCGCAGTCCTGCTGTGGCCGGTTGCGGCTTCGGCCAGGATCAAGCTGATCACCCTGCCGCTGCGCGAACGGGTGGAAATCCAGCTCGATCATCCCAACGCCACGCTCGTTGAGGAAGAGCGCATGGTCCCCCTGGTCAAGACCATCAACGCCGAAGAGCCCAATCAGGTGGATTTTTCCTGGGCCAATACCGCCATCGATCCGCAGACCATCGTGTTCCGCGTGATCGGGCCGGCGGAGGGCGTCCGCAACGCCGGCATGGACGTCAAGGTGCTTTCCGTCAGCTATCCGCCGGGTGAACAGGCGCTGGTCTGGCAGGTGTCGGCCAGCCAGAGCGGCGCGGCGCGCGTGCGCATCAGCTACATCCTGGGCAACCTGTCCAAGAGCTTCAACTACCGCGCCGTTGCCGCCAACGATGAGCGGACGCTGGTCCTCAGCCAGTACATGCGGCTGCAAAACATGGCCAATGAGGAGTTTCTTTCGAATTTTGCCGCCGACAAGGGTGCCAACCTCTGGGCGGGGTGGGGGAGGACGTTCACCCGCCCGGTGGGCATCAATGAGACCAAGGAGATGCTGGTCGAGAAGTTTCCTCGGGTGCCGGTGCGCAAGACCTATACCTGCAATCCGGCGGAGTTTGACTATCTGGATCGCCCGCAGAACAAGCTGCGCGTCCCCATGCACTATGTCCTGAAGAACGACAAGGCCAACAACCTCGGCACGGGGCCGTTGCCATTCGGCAAGGTGCGCATCTTTATCGAGCCCAAGGATCCACGGGATCTGGCCATGTCCGCCACCTTCTTGGGCGAGGACTGGGGCCGGTTCACGCCGCTGGATGATGAACTGAGGCTCTACCTCGGCGTGGCGCAAGACATCGTGGTCACCCGCACCATCGATAAGAGCGAGCGCCGCCGCGTGGCGGGCAACCTCTATGACCACGAGGTCGTCATCAAGTACGAGATCGAGAATTTCAAGGACAAGCCGGTTGTGCTCGATATCAAGGAGAACCTCCGCTACGTCCGGCGCGAAATCCCCAATGTCGGCGACACCGGCCGCGATGTCCAGTGGGAAATCCTCCCCGCGACCGACCTCGAGGGCGGCGTGGACAAGGAGAAATCCACCTTTGAAGAGGTGCTGTTCCATATTCCGCTCCCCGCGCGCGACACGAGCGGCAAGGCCGAGAAACGGGTCCGCAAACTGCACATCCTCTTCCACAACGAATGGTGAGCGCCGTCCCTGCGCCTCTTGGAGGTATCTTATGAAACGCCAATCCGCCGCTTTTCTGATGACCGCGCTGCTGCTCGTCTCCGCCGCGCCCCGCCTGGCCACGGCCCGCAATGTGGATCTCTCCACCGTGCCGCGCCGCGACACGGTGCAGTTGACCATCTACAACAGCGAAGACCTGACGCTGGTGCGGGAGATGCGCACGCTCACGTTCAAGAAGGGGCTGAACGGCCTGCAGTTCTCGTGGGCCAACACGCTGATCGACCCCTCGTCGGTCGAGATCCGGTTCTTGTCCCAGGCCGACAAGCTCAGCCTGCTGGACACCACCTATCCACATGACAAGCCGCAGATGCTCTCCTGGAATGTGGTCAGCGAATTCGACGGCGATGCCACCGTGGAGATCACCTACTTCACCAGCGGCATCACCTGGAGCGCCGACTACCTGCTGACGAGCGATGCGGATGAGAAGAGCCTCGCCTTCGAGGGGTTCGTGCGGGTGACCAACAACAGCGGCGAGGACTACGAACAGGCGCAGGTGCGGCTGGTGGTGGGCACAATCAACCTGGTCGAGAAGATCGCCCAACTGGCGCAGATCCGGATGGATCAGGTCGCCCAGCTTGAGGGCGCAAAACGCGAGGAACTTCGCCGCATGGTGGCCAAGGATGCGATGAATATGCCGCGGCCCAGCGCGGCACCGATGATTGCGGGCGGCTTTGCCATGTCCGCGCCTGATGAAAAAAAGATCATCAAGGAGGGCCTCTCCGAGTACTTCATCTTCCGCATCCCCGGCTCGGAGACGATTCCTACCGGCTGGTCCAAGCGGCTGCGGGCCATCGAGGCTCAGCAAGTGCCGTTCAAGGTCCAGTACCGCTACCGGCCCGCGCAGTACGGCGACCAACTGGTGCGCCTGTACCTGTTCACGAATGACGTGCCGTCCAAGCTCGGCTCCGCGCCGCTGCCGGATGGCGTGATCCGCGTCTTCCGCCTCAACGGCCGCGACGGCCTCTCGTACCTGGCGCAGCAGCCCACGAAGTACATCCCTATCGGCGACAAGGTGGAGGTCAACCTGGGTCCCGACCCGGAGGTGATCTTCGAACTGATCAAGCTGCGGGCCTCCCGCGACAACATCTGGATGCAGGTGCATGGCGCCAACGTGTTCCGCCGGGTGGACGACGGCGCGGTGAACATCGAGGTCAACAGCTCGGTCGCCGGCTGGGACGACCGCGAGGTCTTCACGCAGCGGATTCGCAACTACACGGCCAAGCCGATCGAGGTCGAGGTGCGGCGGGCATTTACGGGCCATGTGGACTTCCGCAGCAGCCTGCCGGGGGTCAAGCTCTTCGACTTCCAGACGGTGGAGTTCACCGCGCCGGTCGCGGCGGGGAAGAAGGCCGACTGTATGTTTGAGATCCTGCGCCACCAGGGGCGCAACTCCAAGCAGAACAACATCACGCTCGTCAACGCCGAAATCTTCATTCCCTGACGGGATAGAAATGAAGGGGACAGAGAAACAGCGTCACAAAAACGATTTCTTCGTGATCTTCGTGTCCTTCGTGGTTTATCTCGGTCGGGGTGAGCATTTCAAAAATGAAAGTGCGGTGTCGCGCGGGATACCGCTTGCCACCGCACTCCAGGTTGCCTGCGCCCGGGCGGCAGTGTCTTGGAGTGCAGGAGCCTCGGTATTGAGTGGCGCGCCCGGCAGGATTTGAACCTGCAACCTTCTGATCCGAAGAGAGTCCCGCCGACAATCCAGAACCCCCCGGAAACACAGTGAAAACCGGTAAAAGACCAACAAAACAGGATGTTTCAAGCTGGTTCATCGTTGGGCGGTTGGTTGTTCGTTCTCTTGGGTTCCGCTTGTTTCGGCGTGAATAACAGCCACATACCCGCCCCGTTGCAAGCACATCGCGCAAGCGCCAGAAAACCATTTGTGTATCTGGACGCGGCCGGCCCCGCCCCCGCCCCCCCGGCGTGGTAAAAAGGAGAC